>Ga0209210_1001351_pt1 | contig 20790 bp, 20 predicted proteins | sample RifGroA1_FD_183991 | JGI IMG/M metagenome (GOLD analysis project Ga0209210, IMG submission 183991) | Contaminated groundwater microbial communities from Rifle, Colorado, USA - Rifle Groundwater A1 (SPAdes) (version 2) | ecosystem: Environmental > Aquatic > Deep subsurface > Groundwater >...
GGCGGACGTTACTGGCGGACTTCGGCATCAGTCCTCATGTCAAAACGTCGATCCCGAAAGCCAGACGCTGAGTGCGATATTCCATTCCTGAAGAGGCCGCGCCAGCGGCGTTACACCAAAAACCCGGGCCCCCGCACCGATCTCACCCGGTGCCGCGCTCTTTGGCTTTCGTCACCCGCGAAAAGCCAGAGTGCAGAGCAGGGTGTTCGAAAACCCGTGTCTATTCGGCCAAGTTGCAGACCTGTATAGGAAATCAGCGCATTCCTGACGGCGAGCCCCACTCTCGGGGATTTCTTTAATGACCAAAGCTTCAGGATTTCTTAACCGGCGTAAGCTCAAACGTGCGTGATCTGAAGGAAATTTTATCCGGTTTTTTACGACAAAACTGCCTCAACAAATGAGAATCCGAAATTTTCGAAAATCATTGTTCGTCTTTCGATACAACACGTGAGCGCGTGAGCGCCGACTTACTGGAGAAAATCGTCTTTAGAAAAAACTTCCACGAAGACAGACTTTTTCGCGCGCCCGGGCTCTCTTGCCCCTCATTGAACCCTCTGTGATCGAGTGATGAGCGGCCATAGGAGCATGCCCTTTGGTGAACCGCCGGATATTATTGCTAGAAATAGTAGGACAAGGCGTATCGGTCGTTCTACAGACACGGTTGTGGTACCCTTAGGAAGGAGGGGTATGAGAATCATCGCAATTTACTTGGCACTCGTTGCTTGTAGAACCTCATTTTCAAGTGAGGGAGAGCTGTTTGACCTCGCCGGATTTTTTATTCGCGACGGAAACACTTGTGTTGTCATAACTCATGCCAATTCCTTAGACGAGAAGCGCTTCCAATTTAAGACCTGCCCATTGGAAGCAGAAGTCCCCAATCGAGCCTCCATAAAACTTCGTGCACTTGTTGAAATACAAACGCCGCCGGGGTCCGCAATTATTGTACGTCATTCCAAGATCTCGCCCCATTTGTTAATTCCCGGCGAACATGCGATCGAAAAGGTCTCCAGGTAGCAAATTATGAGATTCTACCACTTGACCTTAGCCGCCCTCCTACTTGCGCTCATCCCAAACGTCTTCGCATCTCAAAAATTTGCGATAACATTTGGTGGCAACTGCAACGAAGGTAAGCCGAGTGAGGCCGCTCTTGACGAAGCCTTTGCTAACGCACAGGTCGATAGCAGCATTGCCCTAAAGACCGCAGGTTGGGACGTTACGCCTCTTTACGACAAACAACACGAACGATTTGTTCAAAAGGCCGCTGGGAAGATATCAAAGACCCAAATTCGACCAGCCAGCAGGCAGGCTTTATATGATGCACTTGATGAAATTATAGGTACAGATAAGAGAGCGGGAAAAGCCAATGACAACTCACAGCTGCTGATAACTTTCGCAACCCACGGGTCCCAGGCTGACCATTGGAACAGTCACGGAATTTGTTTGAATGACGGGACCATTCTGGATTTGAGTGACTCGGGGCTGCAAGAACGGCTTAAGCGTGCAAAGAACGTGAAGCACATGAAGCTCGCTTTTTTAGATGACAGTTGCTACGGCGGCGGATCGATACCCGTTTTGAAAAGTTATGGTTGCGTAATTTCAGCACAGTCTGCCCTCCTTGAGTCTCACACGATACAGGCATCCCCTGGATACGGGTCCATGGCAGCGCACAATGCGTTGAAGATTTTGCTGTCGCGTGCAGCGCAGAATAAGATGAGCGATTTAGGCGCGACTTCAATGGATGATGTATTTTTGGCCGCGTTGTGGCTTGGCCCGCGAAACGCGGACGGAACTCTACCAGAAGCCCAGAGTGCTAAGCGCCTAAGTGGCGGCGGAACCTACGGAATCTATGACAACCATACTCATGCCCAGTCATCAGATTTTGAATTCAGTGGCAAGCTTACGGATCACGCGCTCACTCTGAGCGACAGTAAATTGGAGTTACCGGATTACAAAGCAGGACATGATGACATTCAGGCCTGCGCCTCAGCAGCTTCTTCAGATTTAAGCGGGGCCCTTGCGGGCCACGTCGAACAAATTGCGGCCCGCGATCGATTGGAGGGCCTGTGTAGGGATGCGTATGGCAAGGACTGTGTGGTCGATTCCCGGGACGACGCCCTTCGGACTCTCAAAAAGGCGATATCAGAAATCACCAGTTTGACTCGACGTCACCAAAGCCTTCTTGAGCGGGGGGACGCGATCAGGGAAAGCCTCTACACTCACGCGCCAAGGATATCCATTCCCATCAAAACCTTGCCTGAGAAGCTGGGCTCGAACCTCGCATTTTATCTTGATGACAGTTTCAATTTATTGAAGTCTCCCGCCGCCAAGTGGCACCTGCAAGACGGGAACTTGGTAATCCCACTCCCGTTTGGAGAAATGGCCCGCTACAGCTGGGCATCGGAATTGCTCGGGAGCATTCAATTTCTGGTGTGTGGCGAAAATAAAGCCTGCAAAAACGAGACGTCGGCCAAGTGGCAGCCCGTTCTTGATAAGTATTTTGACGATAAAAGAGCAGCCATGACGGAGGGGGAAAAGGAATTTCAAACAAGGGAATACAAAAAGTTGAGGGCCCTTAAGAACGAAGCGTATGCGCTGCAGCCGGAATTCTATAAAGCCAAAGAGACGATACAGCGGAACCTATTGCAGATCAGGGCTTATCTCTATTTTGACGAAGCCCGTAGCCCGTTGAGGAAATCCCATCAATGCCGAGACTTCACGTTTTGATGGGATTTGCGCGCGAAGCGGATTCATAAAACACAGCGAATGTGACCAGTCCGGCTTACCATTAAAAGTAAGCTGCCGATTAGCGGAAGCCGGCTCTGCCTCCCTCCGCGTTTTCTGAAAATTTAGGACTCTCCAGCAAGGTTCACGATTGTGGTGAAAATCCCCTCAGGTTTCGGCGTCGACAACGTCCATCGATATCGATCGAGGCGAATAGTCGAAACATTTGGTTTAGTGGAGCTAATTTCCCTCAAATAACGCCTTGCGCAATGGATTGGTAGATTATATACATCACTCCAACGACGGAGAAGCATTTATGCGAGTTTCCAATTTGGTGGTGTTAGTGCCGCTGTTTGTTTCATTGGTTGCGAATTCCGCTGCTGGCACTGAAACCAAGTATGCAGCTAGAATGGAGTCGTTCGTCGGTGCGCCATGCCGAAACTCAAACACGCCGACTTTGAATGAGATGATTGACTGGCTGATAGTCTCATCAAAAGACGATCGACATGATTCGCGAATCATCAATCGCATCGAGTTTATTGATCAACCCGAGTCCCTTCTCCATTTATTCACAATATTGACCAGCTATCATGACCCATTTGGCAAAATGGACGCAAATGTCGACTCTAATCCGTTACATTGGAGCTGGAGGCAATTCAAAAAAATTCCAAGATACTTTTCACGATCGACATCTGTCATCGAAGCAATGCAAGACATCTTTGGGAACGAACTCGGAGTTGCGTTGCTTTATATCGCTGCAAGGAATGGTCTAAATGCCTCCCACCTCGCTTATAACCTCGAACCTCACGTGGGTAACCCCGTTCCCTGGGATTTTCATGATTTGCTGAAATTATATAGGGTGATCGACGATTTTCCTCCTGGGTCTTTTTCATTCAGCGACAAGCGATTTACAAGAGATTCCAGCTTTAAGGAGGGGATCATCGGAAATGCTGTAATTAACATTTACGATCCTTGGCTCCGAATTGAGCCTTGGTTTCAGGAGTATGCAATCGCACACGAGCTTGCGCATAACCTTGCCTATCAAAACGGATTATCACTAGATGGATCGACAGACTGGAAATCAATAGGGCGTTGGGAAGAACTGCCTCCCGGTACGCCGAATCCAAATCCAGTTCCAATTGAGGATATATTTAAAGGGAATTGGATCACACGAGCTCCAAACGAGACCGTTTCCTTATACGCGCAATCTAATCCAAGCGAAGATTTTGCCGAGAGCGTGATGGCTTACAGATATGATCCAGAAATCTTGCTCCAAAAGAGCGCAACCAAGTACACGTTTATACGAGATAGCGTCTTTCACGGTCTTCAATTCCTAAGCAGTTCCGATTGCGGCATTGCTTTCAACCGACCATGATTTCATCAATGAATCGCTTGCTGGAAATTGCCATTCGAATGAGCTTTGAAAATCGTCCCCAAGGGACGTGATGTAAACACTTCGATGATCCGGAAGAAATCGTAAAGGATCACGTCGATTTTTCGACGGGGCTCCAGCGTCATGGCCATAATCTCTCATTCATTTGAACGGGACGTCCGAGAACCCCGGGGCGCGTCTATTTTCGACGGCCTCGCAAGCAAGCTCCGATTCAATTTGCTCAAGCTCACGAGTCCGATCTGATGCGCCCGCAAGGCTTCCTTCCTCATTGAAATTGTTGCGTCCACAAGCCCACCAGTCAGCCCGAGCAAGAGCGCCCACTGAATTACCGTTCCTATCAACTTCGCCATGTATTCCTCCTTCAGCTTGTCGCATTTGAGAGTGGAAGGAATGACGGCGATGGCTCGGATCATCGAGTAAGCCAAAATGTAGCCAGAAAATAGCCACGCCCGATGATGCCGGGTGATACCCAGTGATGATCACTGGATCTCAAATTCCTAAGCCGTTGAAACCATTTGTTTGAATTTTCGCTATCTTGCGTCGTGCGAGGTCTATCTTCTGAAATCAAATGGCGGAGAGGGTTTGAGCCCTTCCCGCTTTTTTGAACCCCGCGATATTGCGTGATTCTTTCGTAGGCAAGTATTGTGTTGGTAGCAACCGGTAGCATCAAAATGAAATACATTTCTCAGCCCACCGGCTGCCCCATACGTTTGATTATGATATGCCCTTGGTGAATGTGAGAATCTGGGCTCCCGTTTCGGTCGGGATCGTGTATCCCAATCGCTCGGTTGTGCCCTGAAGCTCTATTCCGGCCTTTCTAAGATAGACATTGGTTGTCTCCATGTCCGAATGCCCGACGGTCGCCATCACTCGCACCAGCGGCTCTCCTCGTGCGAGAAGATTCGTGATGAATGTGGCCCGTAAGTCATGGAACCTGATATCGGAGACTCCGATGGCTTCACAAAAAGCCCTAGTCACCTTTGCGCCCTCTCCCCGCGTCCATTCCTGGTGATGGGGAAGGACAAACTCGGTATCTCCTCGCTTGAGCTTCAGCTCCTTGAGGAAATGACTGAGATCGTCGCTTATGGGCACAACGCGTGACTTCTGGTTTTTTGTGCTCTTAAAGCCGTTCTTGGAATTCCAAGAACGGGTGACGCTGATCGTTTTTTCTTCGAGATCAATGTCAGTCCACTTAAGTGCATATAGCTCGCCTGATCTCATCCCGGTGAACAATGCCAATACCCAGATGGGATAAAATCGATGGTTCGTGGTTTTGGCCTCTATGAGAAAGGTTTTCACCTCTTCATTGGTGAGAACCTTCTTCTCAGGCTCGGGAACTTTGATCGTAAGCCCATTGCAGGGGTTCTTCTCAAGCTTCCCGTGATCCACAGCCATCTGAAAGACCCGCTTGATCACTTTCAATACCCACTTTCGTGTGTGCTGCGTGGTTTCTGGCGGCATTCTTTCGTTCAGCAGTTCATGCACGTCGAGTTTGGTGAAGGATTTTAATTCCTTCTTTGCCCAATCCTCTGGAATCCATTTCGCCAAGGTCTTCTCGTACGTGTACAGGGTTGAAGGTTGATACTGCACCTTCATGATACTTTGGCACTCGATGACCCATTCTCCCCAGCGGGGATCAATGCCGCTTTCTTTGAGCAGTGCGAGTTCACGCTTTAACTCAAATTCGGCATCTTTCGCTTTGTGGATGGAGAGAAGTCCGCGCCGGCGCATCTGCACTCTCTTGCCCGCGCGGTCACGTCCGTTGACGTAGACTTCATAGATCCGAATGCCGTCTTTTATCTTCGATTGAATTGCCATTGTGCTTGCTCCTTTTCATGAGCCAGACACAGCAGCACGCCAATACCTCCGTTACGGAATCCTTGCCTTCGATTGTCAAAGAACAAAACCGAATAAGGCCCGATCCTACTGCTGGCTTTTAGGCTTGGCAATATGCTGCTGTGATTGAGTCAGAGAGACACAGAGGGGGGTATAAAGTCAGAAACCCCGCTGACCTATACCCTGCCTCAAGTGTTTTGATTCGAAAGGGATTTTCCATTTTCGAAGAATTTCGAAAAACGAATCTATCTAGGATTGTCCCTTTGTAAACCCTGTGAAAGCCCCTCGAAAAACCCTACTAAACACCCCACATTTTTCTCCGGAAGTAGGAACCGTGAGCCATCGTCTTGCAGAAGCGGAGCCTTCCAACCCGCTCTTATGAAATCCATCAAATCAACAAACCGGTGGGGATCAGGATTTCGATCCTGATAGAACTTCATGGCCTGCCTCAGCCGATCCCGAATCAACGGCGTTCCCGTGAGCCACAGTACGTAATCAACCTCTTTGCAATAGGCGTACGATCGCATTTGCGAATAGAGTCGACTCTGCGCTTTGTCTGAGGTCTCCACTTCAATTGCAACAATCCAGGAACGCTCGGGTGTCAGGATTCTTGTAAATCCATCAGGTCTGCGATCCTTTAACTTTGGCACCCACTCCGGATATAAATCCTGATCTTTCCTCTTGAGTTCCTGCTCCGTGACGAATGTGACTCCGGGAAATCGAAGTCTTGCCAGTTCTCCTAAATGAAAGGCCAGTACCAACTGGTCATGCAGGCAGCTCGCAGTGAGACACCCTTCTTCCTTGAGATCCCCCAAGGATTCGCGGATTGCTTGGAATCCCTTCTTGGATAGCTGCCACCAGGTCGGCTGCCTATTCTGTTCGTGGATGGGTTCGATGAATTTTCGTTCACTGAGCCTGCGCGTCCGCTGGTAGATCGTTGAGAGCGGGGCGTGCTCACCTTCAAAAAACTGCAAATCCGTGGCTCTGGCAAGCTTCCAGCGCCACAAGAAATGAAGAATTTTGACGTCCGTGTCGGTGAACATTCCGGATCGCCCATATGGATTTAGAAAAGGCCGGTGCAAGACCGGCTGGTCTTGATCGCTCATGAGTTAGTTCTCCTTGTTTGAATTAAACCGGCATGGATTGCCGGATAGGTTTAGGAGGGGCCCCGTGTCCAGTGGGAAAACGAGCCCTCCTATTATCGGGAGAGGGTCAACTTAGGAAACCTTGCCCTCTCATAATTGGGAGGAGTACAAAACGATCCCCCGCGCTGTCCCCGGTTGACCGTAGAAGAGGGCAAAGAAGCCAAAAAGCGCATTCCCCTCACTATAGGGAGGTGTGATAATATGTCCCCGTAAAGTCCCCGGCAGATCGAGAATTCATCAACGAAATCAGCTCCGCAATTTTTCAATTTTCAAGATTTCGATCCGAATCACCCGACCGGAAAGAGCACGAGAAATTTACAAAATGCGCTGACTCAATAATCATGTCCCCGTCTGGATCCCACAGATCCGACGAGTTTTGGAAGACAGACCCCCTCATTATCGGGAGAGGGGGAACTCCTTTGTCTGACAGACCCATAATCCAGCCCCCGATGATACCCGTCCTGCGAGAGTCGCAGAGGGGACATTCCACATCGCCCAATCGGCGGTCCCCGATGAATCAGTGTAAACAAGGGTTACAAAGGCTTAGGCCAGGTCGGCCGGTGGCCCATCGCTGGACATTAGTTTGTCATCCATTGTTGACTGAATTTTAGGGTAATTTCCCTTGCGTTTAAAACGCTTACGGCGACTATTGGTGACCTCGCTCGGATAAAAAAACGCTGATTTTGGCCGGAATTATGCGTGTTTTTGAAATTCGTGTTCCAAAAGGGCACAGAGATCCAGGGACGAAACCTGTCTCCGCCGAAATCCTTTGAACCCTCGCGATCCCGGTCACCGCACTAGCGCGCCATTTCTTCTGATCCGCTTCCGGTCGGCGGCGAGCGGGGACGTGAACGCTGATTCCGCAAAAATACCGGACGTTATTGCGTACATTGACATGGATGACGCATTGCGATAAATCGTGACTTATGTCGTTCCGCAGTATGTTTGGATTTATCTGCTCTCTAGCATTAATCATGGGGCTTTTTGCGGAAAATGAAGGCTTCGCCTTTGGCAGAAAAAGGCCTTCGCACTGTAAAGTTCCGACTATTCAAGAGATTAAGGTTCCACTTTTTCCAGATCGTACCCAGACAAAACACGCATCATATCTGTTCGACTATCACCCGCCGACAAGTTCGACTTTTCCGACAGTGATTTACATATTAGGTGGCCCCGGACAATCAGCCATTTCAAGTGGGGTTGGTTTTTATTCTGCACCTGATGAATTTGGTTCCGTGCTCATTGATCCTCGCGGGGTGGGCTGTAATGAAAGTCGCGATTTTCAAAATGACTCTTCGATTTCCAGCGAATTCGTGGCCGACGACATTGTTGAAGTGATTCGAAGTCTGCAGTTAAGTAACTATATCATTTATGGCATTTCTTACGGAACGGCCGTTGGCACAATAGTAGCTTCGAAGGTCGAATCCGTTGGTCTTCCAAAACCTTCAGCTCTAGTTTTTGATGGAGTGCTTGGGCGGGCGTTTGAAAACGAAGAAACATTCATGGAGTACTCTAGACGCTGGGATTCAGTAAGAAAAGTCCTTCCCGCTGGTATACAAAACAAGTTGGACAACAATGGCGACCTGCCTTTTGGTTTCTCTAAAGAGCAGTGGGGAACTTGGCTTGCCAACTCACTTCTTTCTCAGGGAATAAATGCGCTAGTAAGCACGTCAATTTACGACGTACTGGTGGCCGGCTTATCCGATCAGGCCTCTGCTGAAGACCAGGAAAGCCTGCGCTTGGCGGTTTTGGGCGCTTCCAATGATTTAAGTGGATCACTTGGAGTTAATAAGCGATTTTATGAGCAGATAGGATGCAGCGAGATTTTTTCAGCCTTTCATGCTGATCCGATCCTGAGCGATGGAGCTCTAGATTTTAATATCTCAAAACAATGTAAGTTAACTCAACCATTCGATAGCGCCCGGTGGGCATTTACCTCTCCTGTTTACTATTTTTCTGGTGAGATGGATGTAGCAACCCCACTGTGGCAGGCCGAATATCATCTATTGCATCATTCCATGGCTCCGCGCTGGTGGATAAGGATACCGGACGGAGGGCACGGCTCGATTCCTGGGCGTCTCATGTCGTGTGCGAAAATTATTTGGACTTCAATTACTAAGCTATCTGACCTTCAGCACAATGCGCTAGACTTCTGCGAACGAGATTTGCCGATATCAGTTCAGCATTACGCTGCGGAATGACCCGTCTGCCACGCAAACGCCGCAAAGATGGCCGCAAGCGCTGCGGCCTGCATCTATTTCAGAACGTTCTGCGACCCGAATGCTACAGGCCGGATGATTACCCACGGAAACGACAGAGCGGCAAGGGTCGCAATTTCGACAAAAGACCCACAATTCCCGTTTCTAAAATGGACCTTCAATGAAATCCAGCACCTATGCTTCAGCCATTGGCTACTTGCCCGCCGAGGGTTACTCGCAAGCGGGTTTCAACTTTCGCATACTTCGTGTGGGAATGAAGCCCAACTCATTCTCGCTGGCGTTTCGCTTGGGGAATTCTGGCCTTCTTGCCCCAAGTGACCGTTGGTATACTTACAAAGCGTTGGCCCCGGTGTTCGTCGACTCTCACTGCTAGGCTTGCAGCCGCATTATTCACGATCCAGCTTGGCCGTGTCTGTATTAAATCCTTGGTAAATAGAGTAGGAAGAAGTGGGTCCAATTCAATCTTAAGTTGCTGTAATTCTAAGGAAAGGCACAGTCCTGTGCGAGCAAAGAACTGTACGAATGAATGTTCCACCTTCGCGCAAAAATCATAAATTGAGTCCGGACTTCAAATCACCCGTCCAGATTCCAAGCGTCTGGAACCATGTGGGAAACCTGGGTTTCAGCGCGAAACAGTCCATCCCGCCAAGCAGCCTCTCTGGGGAAATAGCGTTAGAAAACCCTATCCGCCAGCCCTTTGTTTATTTGAACTCGCAAGTGAGCTGAGCGTTCTTCACGGTCGCATTGATCAACTGCATGCAGGTGTATGCAGTTTTCGGCTGGAAATTGCTCATACTCTTGACCTGTCGGAAGGCGATCGGCCTTTGCTTCAGCTCAATGTTGAGTGCGAGAGCATCTTCGACGACTCCCGGACTCAATGAAATCCGTGCCCTCACGCCGAAATCCTTCAGTTCCATCGATTCGCCAGCCGCGATCGGAATCTGCTTAACCAGAGATCCCGCAGTCTGTCCCGCTTTATCAATCTGCTTCAGCTCGCATTCGATTGCCTTAGCTTGGACGCTTTCGCACACGTCTTCATTTGCCATGGCGTGGTGCGAACCAAAAATCGCCATTAAAAGTGCCAAAGAAATAAAACTCGATTGCATACGACCTCCAAAAGTAGACGGGTTTTATGCTGCACCACGTCATTTGTCAAGCCATCCTCGCAGGATGCAAATTTTTTGCGCATTGATTCGTAATTAAGTGCACTTAGACGCGGAGCCGCAATTGTGAAGAAACGGCTCGTGGCCTCATAATCATGTCACCAAAAAATCTAACCGCCCTGCCAGGGGCAGAGAGAGGACATGACCATGAAACGCCACGAGCTCATCAAGGACCATATCAAAAGAATCCAGGATCGGTACAGGGATGCTCCAAAGGATCGCAAAAAGACGATCCTGACCGAGTTCTGCCACACCTGGGGTGTCGGACGGATGTACGCCATCCGCCTGCTCGGCGGGAAACGACTGCCATCGGGCAAGGGTGCTGGGCGTCCCTCGAAATACGATGGCCGGCTCGTTGAGCACATAACCGTTTTGTGGGCCTCGATGGAGCGTATATGCCCCAAACGCATGAAAGCCGCGCTGCGAATCTGGCTACCGTTTTACCGCGCACCGGATTTTGATCCCAAACTCAAAGCACAGGTTCTCGACATGAGCGCCTCGACGCTTGAGCGGTTCCTGAAGCGCGGCAGAAAAACACTCAAGGGCCTCTCCGGCACGAAGCGCGCGAAATTCTTCAAATACAAAATTCCGCTCAACGTATTTGAACAGAAGATTGTGAACGCGGGCCATACGAATACTGACACCGTTGCCCATTGCGGCGATTCATTGCAGGGAGATTTTGCTTGGAGTCTCACTCTGACTGATCGGTTAACTGCGTGGACAGAAAACAGGGCCACTTTCTCGAAGGATTCGCGTGAAATAAAAAAGGCACTTGAATCAATCGAAACAACACTGCCTTTTAGAATTTTGTCGCTCCAAAGTGACTGCGGCACAGAATTTTTAAATTATCGGATAATGAGGTATCTCCAGAATCGCCCACAATCAATTATTATGACTCGGTCAAGGCCTTACCATAAGAATGATAATGCCCATGTTGAGCAGAAAAACTTCACGCACGTCCGGCAAGTCTTCGGCTATGACCGCATTGAACAGGAAGCTTTGGTCGCGCTGATGAACGAAATCTACCGCGATTACTGGAACCCCCTTCACAACTTTTTTCTGCCCTCGATGCGATTGATTGAAAAGGAACGCTATGGATCCAGAATCAAGAAGCGCTACGATCTGCCGACCACTCCGTACGAAAGATTCATGCTGGCGCCGAACGTATCCGAGGAGAGGAAAGAACAACTCAAGGCACGGTTCAAAACTCTGAATCCCTTTGAGTTAAAGCAAGGACTCGAAAAGAAGCTGGAAGTCTTTTACTGCCTGCTCAGACAGGGCAAAGCAGGGAAGAAAGCAGCATGATTATGGGGCCCTGCGTCTCGGTGCACTAATCAAATGAGTCAATACGTTTTGCCTGTAAAAACAGCGCGCTGTAAGGAAATTCATTCGTACAGAAATCCGTGGGTCCTGAAGCATTGGCTACTTGCCCGCCGAGGGTTACTCGCAAGCGGGTTTCAACTTTCGCATACTTCGTGTGGGAATGAAGCCCAACTCATTCTCGCTGGCGTTTCGCTTGGGGAATTCTGGCCTTCTTGCCCCAAGTGACCGTTGGTATACTTACAAAGCGTTGGCCCCGGTGTTCGTCGACTCTCACTGCTAGGCTTGCAGCCGCATTATTCACGATCCAGCTTGGCCGTGTCTGTATTAAATCCTTGGTAGATAGAGTAGGAAGAAGTGGGTCCAATTCAATCTTAAGTTGCTGTAATTTTACGGAAAGGCACAGTCCTGTGCGAGCAAAGAACTGTACGAATGAATGTCCTTTACGAAGTCTGTGATGACCACGAACCTCGGGTTCATCAAGGCTGTATTTATGGGACGCTGGCCGGAATTGGCTCTGACTCCCAAGGTTTGCTGACATAAACAAAGGGCTTAAAATAAATATCAGGGGCGCTCACATTCGGATCACGAAATGTTGCCCCGTATTTAGCAGTTCTTTCCATATTATCAAATCGATCAACACTTATTGTGAAGCTTGGCACAAGTTCAACCTTGTTATCTTTCACGCTCATTAGGGTGACTTCGTAATTGAAGCCGAATTTCTTCACTTGAATCAATGTGGTAATGATTAGCCCGTTTTGGGAGTCGTCGCGCTTGAGAATGCCTGTGAGAACGCCGTCTTCATCTGGTTTGAGATCAATTTCATTATTCGGACTGAGTTTGAAGTCTAAGGAATACGAGCACATTTCTCCGGTGGGGGCTTGAGGAACTTGTCGACAATACTCATACCCGGTAAATGCCGCGAACTGGACTGTTTCTGCATTTGCCAGGTTGAACAACAAAGAATTTAAGCAAGCCACAAACAATAGGTGGAATCTCATGTGCATGAGTTTTTCCCATGAGACATCGAAAGTCAACCGTGTGCATCGCGCGCTAATTTGGATACGGGCACATGTCACTTAAGCATCGTCCCCGAGGGCTGCTAAACAGGGTAACGCTTAACCGCACGAACATGCGCAGTGTATGCATCCATTTCACCGCCGGAGATGGAAAACTGGCGGTTTGCGTAGTCATTTTCGTCTTTTATGTCTAATAAGTAAGGAAATTCATTCGTACAGAAATCCGTGGGTCCTGAAGCATTTCAAAAAAAAACACAGATCCAAACTCATTTCTTTTTGGAGCCATTTTTTAATGACGACGGAGACTTCCTTGATCGCGAAGCGCCTGGGTTGATGACTCAATATTTGTTCAACAGATATTACCGTGAATTTTACAAAGCCGGATTCTGCCGGTTTGTTGGCCTGCAGTTCTACAGCGCGCTGGAGGATGATAAGCTGCTTCGGGAAACGTTCCACACATTTTGGTCTGAGAACAAAAACTCAACGGATTATAAGGAAACAACTACTGTTTTGTTCAATCAAGAGCTGACAAAGATCAGTAATTTTATCGAAACATTATCAGCGCGATTCCCAGAATGTTTTCAGCAATGATAGTTCAGGGCATATAGAAAAATCGCTGCTCCGCGAAAATCAAGGGCGTTGAGGAGACAATCCTCAACTTTGATGAGCGGTGCCGCAGGCGTTCGTAGGTATTTTTTGTCGAGTTCTGAGCTCCGTCCATGGTGTTCATCGGCTCCCCTCTGTTGAACACGGCCATCAGACCTCGTGATAATGATGAATTTCCGCGATTTTCCCCGTCAAAATCACACGTCGTTCGCGACGCTCCAAATCGTAGCAACCATTTGATTTAGAGTGCGCCCCATCCGTTAGACACTTCCCCCAGGTTTATTATACAAGCTTCTGGCATTGATGTGACCCGGCCAGGAAAGTCTGGTTGCTAGGCAAGGAACTGAAAATGGAAGTCTATAGAACGAAGAAAATGAAGGAAAAGAAGCCTCAAGGTCGTGAGCCCACCTACACGCAGGAGTACATGATGATGGTGGCAAAGTCGGTCGTGGAGAAAGGAATGACCCTCAGAGAGGCGGCCCAGACCTTTGGTGTCTCCCATGGATCCGTGAGCCTTTGGAAGAAAATGTACAAGCAAGGAGAGGTCCGAAGCAGCGACCGTCTGCCTGCTGAAAAGCCAGACGTAAAGATCTACCGACTTGAGTCTCACCTGAAGGAACTGAAACAGGAGATCGGAGAGTTGTACCTTGAAAATCTGATGCTAAAAAAAACCCTCAAATTCTCTCAACAAGTGAAAAGAGAGAATTCATCCATTATCACCTCGGAGAGTTTGGATCAGTCAGAAGAGGATGCCAAATAATGGGCATTTCAAGGGCGACCTATTACAACACAAATGAGAAGGCCCTGGCCCGTCTAAAAAATGACCTGGAGCTCAAAGAAGTGATTGAGGCCATTCACTTGGAATTGCCCGGATATGGGTACCGCAGAGTCTACGCCCACCTGAGAAAGCGTGGAATCTGCGTAAATTCCAAGCGAATTAGGCGTGTTATGAAGCAGTACTGTCTGTTCTCTTGCATCCAAAAACTATTTAAACGGCGTGGCGAAGCGTTGGGCAAGCGACTGACGTTTTCGAAACTGATTCAGGGAAAGCTTCTGAGTGGACCCAATCAACTCTGGGTTACGGATATCACCTATATCCGGCTTGCCAGGGAGTACGTTTATCTGAGCGCCATCATGGACGTGTACACGCGCAAGATTGTTGGATGGGCCATCTCGCGGGACTTGAGCCACAAGTTCTGCCTGGAGGCGCTGAGGGTGGCTCTGCGCAAAGAAAAACCACCAAAAGGAATTATTCATCACTCTGATCGGGGCGTGCAGTACTGTTCAGAGGCTTACGTAGATTTTCTGAATCTCAATGGCTTCCAGATCTCGATGTCTGCCGCCGGCACTCCGGAGGATAACGCCTACATCGAGTCATTCTTTAAAACTTTGAAAAAGGAGGAAATATATTTTAAGGATTACACTACGATGAGGGATGTCATGGCGAACTTGCCAAAGTTCATCGATGACGTTTACAATCGGAAGAGACTTCACTCAGCTCTGGGGTATATGACCCCGGAAGAGTATGAGTTTGAAGTTTTATATCTCAACCCCGCCGATAGGCCTGTTCAGAAACTATGGGGTCGGGCTGTCTAATGAACGGGGCGCATTCCAGATTTATGACCATCTCGTTTACCAGGATTTGGTCTTTACAAGACTCGCGTCCAACACTATAAAACCAAAATTCAAACGAAGAAGCACTCAGCTCGGGTTCCTTACCTCTCTCGCCCTTGCATTGATGGTGTTTCTGAAGAGGGGCGAGCTGCAAGGTGAAAATGTGCAGAGTCGCCATTCTCTCGTTGTTGCTCAAACATATATAGAACAAAGAGAGAGAAATATGACCCGTTTATCAGCTCTATTCGCCGCTGTCTTCGTACTTGCGATTAACAATGTATATGCAGCACCCGGCGCGCTTGAAAGTGCGCTCCGTAGTGTTGATCGATTCTCCTGGACGTTCCGCCCCAATAATCTCTACCGCTGGGCTTCTTACGTTCCGAATAGTGCAAAATGTAACGACTTTCCCGGAACAAACGGAAGTCGCATTGGATGTTCGGTTCTGATTCAAGCTGAGGTTGATGTATGCCCGTCCGAAAGACCAATTTTTGATCAGCTTGTATTTCGAATTCTGATGACAAAAGACGGTCGAATCATTTCCACTGCGCACGATGGCGGTGACAACTCCACCGCTGCTGCCTGCGTAGACTGATTCACAACTGAAGGACGCCGCGGATATACTTGCGTTGGATTAGTGTTCAGTTGGAATCAGAAGGCCTGGTTTCAATTTTCGACAATGATTGAGTGCAATAATGCCCTTCCGAAATGAGGGGCATTATTCACTACTTCAATGAACTCTAAAACGCTCGGAGAAGTCCGTGTTTTTGCGAAATTGATTCTGCCCGATTCAGAGGCATTTTTTGTAATTGATGGTCATCCAATTCTGCGAGCTTTCTTATACAGACTGAGGCCTGAACGCAAATGCATTCAGGCCCGGTGTCTTTAAGGTCCTATTACAATCTTATTCTTTAGGAGTAACAAATACCGTGATTTGCGCCGAACAAAACCGACGAGCAGAGTCTATTTGAGAGCGGCGTAAGTTACATAAATCCCTAAATGCAGTGCTCACTCCGGCTTCGCCGCCGTGAGCAATCCAATCGGCTTCGCGATAAGCTGTACTCAGGGCAAAATATGCACCTTGGGCACCATCTAAACCTGCTAAATCTGCAATAGGCGCGTTGCAGTGTTTGTGAAACAAGTCCATTGCTTCATTATACTGCTCTTCAACAGGTCCGGCCTTCTCATTAGCCCGGGTAATCTCAGAATAGGTTTGGTAAGTCCCGAAGCCATATTTTTCGATCTTATCCTGGATGGCTGCTTCGGTTGCGGATGGATTTGAGGAAAGAAATCGCTTTAGGCCACGAACGTTAGCGGGGCTTACCTGTTGGTCAGATGAACGAGTCTTATTCAAAGCGAGGCGCCGACCTTGAATGAGTTCGTGGAGAATCAATTGGTCTTTGGCCGCAGCATTGAACTTCGACTCTTCAATAAAGATATCATTATCGTCCTGGCACGCGCCGGCCGCTTGAACAACTTGAACCGGGCTCGCAGGATCCTCGCACCGAATCGGGAATGGAACCAGATGCCAAGTTTTCTCCAGCGGCGTACGAAGGTCTTTTCCAAAACCAGGCACTGTTCGATCGAGATGCTTAAGGGCCAATGCGACTGGTTCGAAGTACGATTCAGATTCGGGATGAATGACCATTCCCTGTTCCAGGTCATCAAGCAGTATCCATTGGCCGTTCACGAGTCCGTAAAATCCACCACCGCTGTTCTCGTTTCCGGCAAAGCAGAGAGAGCTGAGGAGTGAAACGGACATTCCCACAAGGGCAAGTATGGTTAAAGTTCTGTTTTTCATAAATATATTCTCCTGTTACTGCTCGGAGACGACGCCAACCGAGCAATATTTAACGCAGTGCGCCGTTTCTGGCAACCAAATACACGTTATAAATGGTCAAATATAGATTAATATAATTAAAAATTATCATCTTTTTTAAGTTTTACTCTGAACATCCGATAAGCTGTGGAAAGAGATGAAAAATTCAATTTTCGATTACAAGGATTACAAGAGCTATTTGATAGATGCTTTGAATGCGCGGGCCGAGGAACACGAGGAACGCGGAGTGCGATCCCGTTTAGCTGAAGCTGCGAAGTGCCACACCGCCTACGTATCACAGGTTCTAAACGGTCGCGCCCATTTCAGTCTGGAACAGGCCGAACTTGTTTCGCGATTCCTCGGCCATAGCAAGGACGAGGCTGCCTTCTTACTTCTGCTTGTTCAGCACAATCGCGCAGGTACCGCCACTCTTAAGGTCCACTTCGACGAACAACTTAAATCGCTCGCTGAAAAACAGCTTGTGCTGAAGAACCGCCTTGAATTCAAAAAGACATTGGGTCGAGAAGACCAGGCCACTTTTTACAGCTCCTGGCATTACAGTGCCGTCCACGTCCTGGTCTCCGTTCCTGGGTGCAATACGGAGCGTGGGATCGCAAAATATCTTAATCTCCCGATTCCGAAGGTCACTGAGATCTTAGACTTCCTACAAAGTGTCGGTATGGTTACAAAAAATGAAGGGAGGTATACTGTTGGAACGAGTCACACCCACCTTGAGCACGACTCTCCTATGATTACCAAACACCACACCAATTGGCGAATGAAGGCCGTCCAGTCGTTCGATGAAAGCGCGCTAAACGATCTCCATTACTCGTCTGTGATTACCTGCTCGCAGGAAGATTCGTTAAAGATCAAGACGGCTCTCATACGTGCAATCGAGGAAGTTCGAGCGATCGTCAAACCTTCTAAAGACGAAGCCGGTTTTGCATATTGCCTGGATTTCTTTCACCTGAAACCGAATCGGGAATAGAGCGGATATTGCCCATATTCACAGACATTCCTGGTGCTCACAAAGACACAGGGCCGAAGCTTCGCATTCACTATATGTTTAGACCAATTCCCTCTCTTTTAAATCCAACCAAAATTCCGACAACACGCATATTCTTTGGCAAAATTGCAATTTTCTTGGAAAGCGACAAACATTACAGCCCATTGTGGGCATCTTGTTTTTGTTGCACAATTTTAGAAATTTCAAATTCTTTTGGAAATATTTGATGGGTCATGTGGCCTGGCCGTTTAACACTTATTTGTCTGTGGCCGGGCACAACTTGAAATAGCGCCTTCTCGACGGCTCACGAATTATATTTTGAAAATGTCCCCGCCGGTTTCAAGCGGGGACATTCTTCATCTCTTCATTCGTGGTGAGTTTCCTCAGCAATGAGCATCCGAGAAAATTTTGAGTAACTCATAATTTCCGGTTGTCGCGCTGCTAGTCCCAGCATCGTTAGAGTGCAGGACTTGAGCTGCCCACTCAGCGCAAGCAAGATCCCAACTTTCAAAACAAAACCGTAAAACCTTACCACGTTGCCCATAGAGCCTCCCTTGGGTTTGCCCTCGCGCGTGTGCCACGTGTGTGTCCACACGGGATTAGGGTTCGCGGTCGTGTTCATTTTGAAAATCGTTGGTAGCAATTCCGGTAGCATTTGGTAGCACTCCGATGAAATACGGAGAAATGCCTGGAAATATTGGCGGGAGCTGTGTCTGGCGGGTTATTTGATTTCAACTACTTGATGCGGCTCTGAATTTTTTAAAAACCGCTCTTGCCTACAAAAAAAGACCGAGTAGGCGGCGCCGTAGCGCCGCCCCTCACCGAACTGGACGTGCCGATTTCCGGCATCCAGCTCTTCCAGTTTAAAGAAGCGCAGGTTGCGCTTGCATCTGTTTCAGCAGATCGGGAATGAGCCGAGGAGGACGGATGGCCCTCATGATCCATTTAGCCAGTGGGCGGAGGCGCCGCCAGGGCACTGGGCGTCGTTGATTACGGTATTTCATGCGTAAATACCGGTACACGATGCGGTTCACGGAACGTACTTCCCGGTAAAGCACGTGATTGGAGTTTCCGTAGCGAAAATAGTTTCCCCAGCCGACCCACACGGACTTTGCCATATTCTTGGCTTCTCCGGGCGAGAGGTTGGGTCTAAGTTTCGCTTTTAGATTCTCCTTAAGTGATTTACGTGCTTTTTCTGACGGCTGTCGTGCAATCCAGAACCTTTTGGGATTGTCCTTGAAGGCCCGGAGGTGGATTTTGAAACCCAGGAAGTCGTAATGAGAGCCGTGTCCACGGGATTTATTCCTCATATCCACGACTTTGGTTTTCGTTTCCTTGAGCGTGAGATTCGCCTCTCTCATCCACTGTTTGATCAGCCGACGGAAAGCCTGCAGTTCACTTTGTGTTTGACTCAGTATGATGAAATCATCAGCAAAGCGGACGAGCTTGCTTTTCGGGTATTGCTTCGTGGCTTCTTGGAATTTCAGATCCAAGGCGTAGTGCAGGTAAATGTTCGCCAGTAATGGAGAAAGGGGGCCTCCTTGTGGAGTGCCTTCTTTCGTTGGCTGCCATGATTTTCCTAGCTCCTGGAATCCTGCTTGAAGAATGAGCAGAGTCAGATTGAGAACCCGAGGGTCCACGATTTTGTCTCTTAGCATTTTCAAGAGTTTCCGGTGCGATACGTGATCGAAGAAAGATTCGATATCCGCTTCGAGTACATATCTATGGGAGTAGGTGAGATCCGAGGCAGTCGCCGCGCATTCGCCTGCGCTTTTCTTGGGTCTGAATCCATAGGAACAGGGAAGAAAGACCTGCTCATAAATGGGCTCCAGAAGAAGACCTAAGGCGCGTTGTACTACTCGATCCGTAATACTCGGAATTCCAAGCGGACGTTTTCTCCCATCCTTTTTCGGGATGTAAACACGGCGGACCGGACGTGGACGATACGTTTTGTTTCGGAGCTCCTGCGAGAGTGCCTTTGCAACCTCCCACTCCCTGCCTCTGACTGATTCGCAGTCCACGCCGTCAAGGCCGGCGGATCCGCCGTTCTCGAGGACGAGCCTGATTGCGTCGGTCAGTAGGTAGGGGTCCCAGAGCCACCGGTACAGGTCCCAGTGTTTGCGACCGCTTTGAGTTTGTTGAACCAGTCGGGCTTGGATGTGGAGCGTTTGCGGGCTTAGAGACGTATCCTTCCTTGCCCCAGCCGAATCCTTCGCGCTCGTCACGTTTCACTCCAGTTCCGAAGTTGTTTGGACCTGTCCGCCCCTTCGCCTGATCTTCCTGAATGTACGCGGATCTCCCGCGCTCGGACTACTATGGGGGACTCTGACTTCTCCGCAAGCGCCTGCTGCCTTATGAATTTGGCTTTCGGCTGGATCGGTAACGTCCTTCCGGTCCTGCTTACAGAGATCTCAACAGTTAGATACTCAGTCCTTGAATTACCCGCCCACCCTCTGCACAAGGGAGCGCGTCTTGCGTTGTATTCCCGAAGCTCACTGCAAGACGTATTGCCTTCCACACCACCAACAGTTTGGGCCTTGCTCCGTCTTCCCATTAGCTCGCGCTGTGAGGGTTCACTTACGTTTGGGCTGATGATTCTTACTCGTGCGCACCCACTTTGTGGCACTTTTTGCAGGCTATTTCGATCGCAGCGTCGCCGCTCACAACCGGCCTGAAGTTTTATCCGGTGGCTTCGGAGCCTTCCGGAGCTGTTGATCCCGGTACCCGTCCGTCCAAGGGGCAAGCCCCGCAGGCCCAGAATATCCGATGCGGCGCAGGCGTGGACTCGCGGGGGGTCGAACCTGTGTTTCTTGGTACAACGCATCGTCAGTTCGGAATTTTTTGGTTGGGAAGTCGAACCTGCCCCCCTCCTGGGGGAGCCTGTTCGTTCGAGATTCAAGAACATGGACTGTGTTCCATCTTGTTCATAATGGTG
>Ga0209210_1001355_pt1 | contig 20737 bp, 17 predicted proteins | sample RifGroA1_FD_183991 | JGI IMG/M metagenome (GOLD analysis project Ga0209210, IMG submission 183991) | Contaminated groundwater microbial communities from Rifle, Colorado, USA - Rifle Groundwater A1 (SPAdes) (version 2) | ecosystem: Environmental > Aquatic > Deep subsurface > Groundwater >...
TTTTGGTTTTTTGATTCCCAAAAAAATACGCGTGTAAACCAACCGCAACATAAATGTCGCGGATTTTTTTTAGGATTAACAAATTGAACATATCCTTCTTTTTTTATTTCTTCTTCTTTTGTCTGATGTTCGCTTTGAAATGGGGGAGCAGTATAATAAAAAATTTTCTTACAATTAAGTTTTTGTTTTTTTGATAGATTATCTGAAAATTTTATGATGTTGTAAGATAAATATTTCCCATTTCCAAAATATTTTGAAAGTTTAGATAAAAATCCTGCGTCAATAAAAACAAGAGTATTCTCAGAAAAGCAATCATCCGGCAACCTTTTCAGATTACCGGGGAGTATGTTAGTTCTACTAAATCCCTCGAGTTTATAAACTTTTTCTTTCATTCATTTCCCCCTAAAATTTTTTTAATCTCATCAATTCTTTTTTTCTTTTCATAAATTTCATAAGGAACTTCAACTCCGTCGACGATTACAAGATTATTTCCTCTCGCATAAATTGTAATGTCTTTTTCTTTTGTCAGATTTTTTTCAAAAGTCACTCTTAAATAATTTCCAGAAGGAATTAAAATAAAATTATTATCTTGTGTTTTCACAAATTCATAAACATCTTCCAAAAAAGTTTTGTTTGAATCCAGATGTTCTGCTTTTGAAATTTCAATTATTAATTCATAAGTTTGGTTTGAAAGATGCGGAACATTCCATTCAATATAATCAACATAACTATCGTTGTCCAAATCATAAGCAGTGTAATTCACTAGTATCTTTTCAATTTCCTCGACGATAATTGTTGAATTTATTTCAGAAAAATTTTCGCTTTGTTCAGCTGAAACAATTTTGATAACATTTCCTGTCAAACTCCAAGAAATTTTTGCAAAAATATTTTTCAGCCAAATAAAAAATTTGGCATTTCCATTTCCAATAACTTGTCCTGTGATAAATCTGCTTCCTTCAAAAGATTCATTTGTCGTCGGGGTTTCAGTTTCATTTTCTTCAAAAGTTTGATTTACCGACGGAGTTTCTGTTTCATTTTTAGAACTTTCTGTCTTGTTAATTATTTTATCTTCTTCTGTTTGATTTGCTTGTTCGGTTTCATTTTCAATAATTTCAGTTTCATTTTCTATTGAAATCTCAGTTTTATTTTCTATAATTGTTTCATTTATCTTCAATGTTTCTGTCTCATTAATTGTCTGATTTATTTCCTGCGTCTGATTTTGACTTGTTTCATTTTCAGAATTTGTCTCATTTACCGACGGAGTTTCAATTGTTTTGTTAGTTTTTACAATCCAGTATAATTTTAATTTTCTTGCATCATTAATTTTAATTTTATAATTTTCATTAATTAAAGTATAAGCAAGAATATTTGTGTAATTCAATTCATCTGGAGCAGAGATTAAAATTTGTTTTTTATTTCCTGTTTCATTTTCTTCTGATTTCGGGGCCTCTGTAAAATATTCAACTGCAACTTGTTGTGAGGTCTCAGCAACTCCAGTAAGATTAATTATTTTTTTATCAGTTGTCTCAATTATCTCTGCTCCTTGCAATTCTTCTGAAATAACATTTCCTGTTAAAAATAAATTTCTTTCCAATGGTTTTTGTTTTTGCGATTCTTCAAATAATTGTCTGACTTCATCATCTCTTTTCACTGAAATATTTTCAGCGGTTTTGGGAATTTCAACGACAAAATCAGAGATATTTGAATTATTTACCTCAATAAATTTCATCCATTTCACTGGTTTGTTAATAACAGCAGGATATTGAATTGTCGTAAAAACTTCTGCAGTTAAGTTTATTCTTGTTTTATTTTCAATTGTCTTATTAAAAATTGTTTCATTAGAAATTATTGTCTCATTAAAAGGAATTTCAATTTTATTTTCTGTCTCATTTAAATTTTCAATTGTTTCATTCTCAACAATTGCCTCATTTGTCGTCGGTAATTCAGAATTTTCCGTTTTATTTGTTTCTGGAATTTCTGTTGTCTGATTTATTTCAGGAGTTTTTGTTTCTGTCTCTGTTTCATTTTCATTTGGAATTTCCTTCACCTCAATAATTTCCTTTGCTTCTGCCAAAATTTCATTTTCATAAACAATTTTAATGACAAGTTCTCCTTGTTCTGCTTTTAGATTTAAATCTTTTAGATTAATTTTAATTTTGTTTTCCTTGCTTGTCAAATATTCCTCGCCAAAACCAGTTTCAATTTCAGAATAATCTGTTGAAACAATAATTTGATTTCCAGAAATTTTTAATTTAACATTCTCATCGCTGATTGGTTCCCCATTTAATTCAACGCTTTTTATTTTTGCGGTTTTTCCTTCTGGAATTTCATAAACAAAATCTTTTTCTTTTGAACATTTTCCTTTCAAAACATTTTCATTGAATTCTTCAACAACAGCGCCTGTGATTGAAACCTCAGATAATTCTGATTGACTTTCTGAAGGTATCTCAGAATTTTGTTTAGAAATTTCTCTTTGCCCTAACTCTGAATTTGTTTCAGAATTTTCAGATTTAATAATTTCACTTTCTTGTTTTTGAGTTTCTTGTTGAGGGGTTTCTGTTTCAACATCTGTTTTAGTTTCTTTAGAAGCTTGCTCAAAATTATTTTCAGGAATTGTTCTTTGTCCAAAATTTTCAGAATCAAAGATAATTAATTCAAAATTAATTTCAGGATAAATTTTTTTCTCTCCCAAAATTCCATAACCAGAACCGCTTCCAGAAATAGTTTTTCCTTCAACATAAAAACTTCCATTAGAATTATACTCAAGCAAATCAGAAATTAAAAATTCTTGGGTTTTTCCTGATTGCTCGACGACAAATTTAGCATTTGCAGGAATTAATTCTCCTTCTTTAACTTGCAAAACAAATTCTCCAGAAAGATTTTCTCCAGAAAAATAAACTGCATTTGCATTTAACCCCACATTTCCTGTTAAATTTAAATTAGAAAAAATTAAAAAGAATAAAGAGATTAAAAAAATTATTCCTGCAAAAACAATCAAACTTTTTTTCCCAAACGAAACTGTGGGAGTAATAAAAGATTTTTCTTTTTTTGAATTTTTATTTGGGTCAACAAGCCCGACATATTTTTTTCTTACCTTTCCTGTCTCGTCTCTATAACTTTCGTAATAATATGGACCAAAAACTTTTCCATTTTTGTAAAAATATCTTTTGTAAGCCATTAATCCCTCTTTTAAATTTTAAAATATGTAGGAGTAAATGATTTATAAATATTACTTATAATATAGATTTATACTAAATAAGATATGCTATTGAAAAACAAAAAAATTTACCCACAAAAACAAAAACTTTAAAACCTCTTAAACATTTTTTTATTTATGAAAAAAAATAATCCAAAAAAAGCAATCTTAAAAAAAAGCAAAGAAATAAACGGAATTTCTGTAAAGGGCTATGATTTTAATCAAGGAATAAATTATGAAAAAATTTTGAAATCTTATGCAAGCACAGGCGCGCAAGCAACAAATTTTGCAAAAGCAGTTGAACTAATAAAAGAAATGCGAAAAGAAAAAGCATTCATCTATCTTGGCTACACTTCAAATATGGTTTCCACTGGAATCCGCGAAATAATTCGTTATTTAGTTGAACACAAATTTGTCGACGTTGTTGTAACTTCTGCAGGAGGAATTGAAGAGGACTTGATAAAATGTTTAGGGGATTTCAAAATAGGAAGATTTAATTTAAACGGCGCAGAATTAAGAAAAAAAGGAATCAACAGAATCGGAAATATCCTTGTTCCAAATTCAAGATACTGCAAATTTGAGGACTGGATTATGCCGATTTTAGAAAAATACGACGACAAAATAAAAAATTCAAGTGACTTGATAAAAATTTTAGGAAAAGAAATCAACAACAAGGACTCAATTTTATATTGGGCTGAAAAAAATAAAATTCCTGTTTTCTGTCCGGCAATTATGGACGGAAGTTTAGGAGACATGATTTATTTTTACAAAAATTACAAAAACAAAAATTTCAAATTAGATTTAGTTTCTGACGCTGAAGAATTAAATAATTCATCTTTGGGAAAAGAAAAAACAGGAATGATAATTTTAGGTGGAGGAGTTATAAAACATTCAATCTGCAATGCAAACCTTTACAGAAACGGAGCTGACTACGCGGTTTATATTAATACTGGAGAAGAATTTGATGCAAGTGATTCTGGCGCACGTCCTGACGAGGCCGTCTCTTGGGGAAAAATCGCATTAAATGGAAAGTCAGTAAAAATTTTTGCAGATGCAACTTTGGTTTTTCCTTTAATTGTAAGTGAAACTTTCGCGAGAGAAAAATAAATTTTGAAAAAAATTTTAAAATCTTTCTATCTTGTTAAAAATTCATTTTTAAAAATTGAAATTAACTCTTTTCTCTAAAAATCTTTTAAATTCTTCAACATCTTTTGAAAAAATTTGCAAGCCAGCAGAATTTTTGTGTCCCCCGCCTGTCGCGCCTTCAAACTTTTTAACAGCGTCGAGAACAATTTTTCTAACATCAATTTTTCCTCTTAAAGAAAATTTTATTCTCCCTTTGTTCTCGCCTTCATAACCAACTACAATAACTTTTTCAGGATATTCATAAATTAATTTATCTGCAAGGTGCTGACTCAAACTCATCTCCCCAGAATATGCAAAGAACAAAAGATTGTCTTTAATTTTTTCTTTTGCCTTTAAAAAAAGTTTGTTTAAAATATTTTCAATTTGTTCGTATTTTTCTAAGAAAGTTTTTGTCTTGGAATTTTCTTCCAAAACTTCTGACGGAAAATTTGCTTTCACTAAAAAATTCATCATCTTAACGACATTTGTCGTCGTGTCTTTTAACCCATAATTAAAAATTTTTACAAGTTTTCCTATTTTGCATTTGTAATAAACATCAAACGCAGTTTGGTATTTGCAATCAATAAAATCTGAATTTTCTTTTTTAAATTCTTTTAAAAATTTTGGAAGAAAACAATCCCCGATACATCCAACGACTGCGACCCACATGTCTTTTTTTTGTTTTGTAATTTCATAACATAGATAAGAAACTGGTTCGTTTTTTCCGCTGACATCAAATGTATTGTAGTAAAATTCTGTTTTCAATTTTGGAACTTCGTGATGGTCTATTACAATTAACGGCAGGTTCATTTCTTTAACTCCTTCAATAAAGGTGTTATTTATTTGCGGTTTGTCGAGGACAAAAACATAATCAGAACCAAGTTCGCGGATTCGTTTTAGATAAATTTCAGTTTGCTCGTCAAAAGATTTTGCAACAATTCCTTTTCCTCTTCCCAACCATTTCGCGAGAAGTAAAAAACTGGATAATCCATCTGCATCAGAGTCGTAAAAAAATACAGGATTAGCGCTTTTTTGAAGATGCTCGCGAATTTCTAAAACTTGTTTTTTTGTTAGCATAAATTAAAGAGTGAATAATCAATTAAAAATGTATGTTTAATAAAAAGAACCTAAGCGGTTCTTTTTTATCTCCCTTTTCTGTTCATGTTAAGTGGCATTTTCCTATGCCTCCTGTGATGCCACATAGAAGTTAAGAACCAAGGTTCTGCTCGAGCCTTCACTCTTTTTTTATTTTTGAGGCGATAACTCGTGAAAATTAAAAAAATAAAAAGGAAGATTTAAATACATAGCAAGTATATAATCCCATATGGTTACAACAATTCAAATTAGTTCAGAACTTTTAGAAAAATTGCAACAGATGAAAATTAATATAAAAGAAAGTTATGAAGAATTGATTTGGGACTTGATTGAAGATAGAATAGAGCTTTCTGAAGAAACTAAAAAAGCTATCGCAGAATATGAAAAAGATAAAAAGAGCGGAAACTGGAAAAATTTTTTAACATTTGATGAAGTGAAAAAGGGGCTAAAGATAAATGTATGAGATTATTTTTCATAAAAACGCGCAAAAACAAATAGAAAAATTGTCTCAAGAAATCCAGAAAAGGATTATTTTTTCTTTGGAGAGGATAAGAATTTCTCCACACACGCATGTGAAACGACTTGTAAATACCCCTTATTTTAGATTAAGGGTTGGAGATTATAGAATTATTTTAGATATTGAAAATAAAAAGTTGATAATTTTTGTAATTGAAATTGGGCATCGGAAGAATATTTACAAATGAATTTTACAGACGACGATTTGAAAGAAAGTTGAAAAAATATTTTGCAAGTTACAATTAATTGGATTTTCGGCCGAATGATTTCGCTAATGTTCCATAAATGCGAGGTCAGGAGCAAAGCAAGAATTATTATTAATAAAGAATAAATTTTCGCGAAGCTAAGAAATTTTATTTACGCGACTTCGTCGCATTTATTTGCTTCAAAATTGACTTTGTCAAATTTTTCCGCAAGAGAGATTATTAATCTAAAAAGGAAATTTTTAATCGTGGGTTTATCGAATTTTGAAATTTTGGTTCTCTGATTTTTTTGCGAGGTTCTCGTAGAAATTTAAGAAAGTTCATTTTGTCGTCGTGGAAAAATAAAAAAGAAAAAAATAGAAAGAAGAAAAAATAAAAAAGAAAAAATTTTAAGGGGAGCAACAAATACATTCCATATCTATATCAAAAATTTCAGGTCTGTCAAGAAAATCTAAATTTGTAGGAATATCCGAACATTCTATCTGATAATCTATAGAATAATCTAAGATTGTATTTGTTGAAATATTTTTCCAGGCAAACATTGCTTCTGCAGAAATGCAGATATGATTACTATAAGAACTATTACAAATTGAGTTACAATTTTTAGTATCTGTTGCATATCTTGCGATTTTACATTTGTTCAACCTTTCTAAAATAAATTTTCTTTGTTCATAGGATACACTCGTATAATTCACAAATTTTCCATCAATTTCCGCTTTAGTATAGACCTCTGGCCCATATTTTGATTGCTGAACTTTTATTACTCCTGCGTTCGGACTCAATTCAGGATTTCTCCAAAAAACAATCACAGCTCCGACGACAAGAATCGCAAATGTTTTCCAAAAATTATTTTCCATTTTTGTTTTCAATTTTTTACCTCCTTTCAATAATATTATCTAACTCGCATTTTGAAACTCAAAATTTTATTAACGAGTTATTTATTTTAATAGAAATATATATATATATCTTGCGGTTTTTATTTGTAAAATAAAAAGAGGAAAAATGGAATTAAAAATAAAATTTGCAAAGTGGTCTGCAGGAGTTCCTGTCGCAATGCTAAACACAAAAACCGCTGAAAAAATCGGCGCGCATTTGCTTGACAGAATTTCTATAAAAACAAAAAATAAAGAATTGTCGACGATAATTGACACAATTGGAAATCTTGTAAAAGAAAACGAAATCATCGTGTCCTCTGAAATTGTTGAAGAACTGCAACTAAAAAATAAACAAAAAATTGAAATCAGTTTAGTAAACCCGCCGAGAAGTTTGGAGTTCATAAAAAAGAAAGTAAATAATAAAAATTTGTCTGAACAAGAAATTAAAGAAATTATAAAAGATGTTGTTGAGAACAATCTTTCTGAATCGGAAATTGCATTATTTATTTCAGGAATGTATAAACAGGGAATGAATTTCAAAGAGACAATTTTTTTAATAAAAGCAATTTTGGAAACAGGAAATCAACTGCACTTTGATTCTAAATTTGTCGTAGATAAACATTCAATCGGCGGAATTCCAGGAAACAGAACAACTCCAATCGTGGTTTCAATTTGCGCTGCTGCTGGTTTGACAATTCCAAAAAGTTCGTCGCGAGCAATTACCACTTCAGCAGGAACTGCAGATGTTATTGAAACAATTGCAAAAATAGAATTTTCTTTAGAAGAAGTTAAAAAAATTGTGAAAAAAACAAACGCGTGTTTGGTTTGGGGCGGGGGATTTGGAATTGTTCCAGCTGACTCAAAAATTATTAGAATAGAAAAACAGCTGGGGATTGATCCTGAGACACAACTTTTAGCGTCAATAATGTCAAAAAAAATAGCGTCAGGAGCAAAATATATTTTAATAGACATCCCTTATGGAAAGACCGCGAAGGTCTCAAAAGAAAAGGCCTTGCGACTAAAAAATAAATTTCAGCAAATTGGAAAATATTTTAAGAAAAAAATAAAAGTTGTTTTAACAAAAGGAGAGCAACCGATTGGTTATGGGGTTGGTCCTTTCTTAGAAATCAAAGATGTAATTTCTGTTCTCAAACAAGAAGAAGGATATCCAAAAGATCTTGAAGAAAAATCTCTTTTTCTTGCAGGAGAAATTTTAAAGATGACAAAACAAGGAGATAAAAATACTGCGCGAGAAATTCTCCAGTCAGGAAAAGCATTTGAAAAATTCAAAGAAATAATTATTGCGCAACACGGAAAAATTCCTGAAAAAATTCCAGAAGCAAAATTTAAAAAAATAATTAAGTCGGAAAAATCTGGGACAATAAAAGAAATTGATAATAAAAAAATAAATAATTTGGGAAGAACTGCTGGTGCCCCTGTGGACAAACTTGCTGGGCTTGAAATAAAATTTAAATTAGGCGACAAAATAAAAAAAGGTCAGTCATTATTGATTGTTCATGCAGAATCTGATTCAAGATTAAAGCAAGCAGTTGAATTTTACAAAAAAGAGAAACCATTTCTTATAAAATAGTATCACAACAAATATTTTAAACTCTGCATTGCTAAAAAAATTATGGAATTAAATTCAAGAAACAAATTAATAGAATATTTTAAAAAAAATTTGAAAAAGGGCTACACACTTGATTCTCTTAAAATAGCGTTGGTAAAACAAGGATATTCAAAAGGATTAATTGAAAGCGCGTTCAGAGATTTTGAAAATGAGCTCGCAAAAAATGCTCCGATTTTAAAAGACAAACCAAGAATTTCTTATGAAATTGTAGACGAGAGAAACAAACCAATTGAATTAAAAAAAAGTTTGTGGAAAAGATTTTTGGATTTGTGGGAATAAAACAGAAATATTGCATCAACAATAAGTTTTAAAACCAAATTGTATAAATAAATTTAGGCCGCCATCGCATACAGAAATTAAAATTTCTGTCTCCTTGAAACAGGTTTGTTTCTTCGGATAATGGTATTGCATCAACAATAAGTTTTAAAACCAAATTGTATAAATAAATTTAGGCCGCCATCGCATAATGGTATTGCATCCGGCTTGAGACCGGAGCCCTTTTGGGCTTCCCCGTTCGATTCGGGGTGGCGGCGTTTATTTGGGATTGAAAATCCCAACAATTCCCCAGAATTGAATTGGTTAAATTCAAATAAATTTCTTGCAAAGCAATCCCGTTTGATTTGAGTTTTTACACTTGCATTTATTTGTGAATGAAATGAACGTCGTTGAGCGAGTGTGAAGACGAACAGGGGTGGCGGCGTTATAAAATTGAATGAAATGAAAAAGGAATTTTAATCATGGTTCTCGGTAAAATAAAAAAATAAAATTATCGAAGACAAATTTTATTTTTCTCTCTTTTCAAAAAATTCTAAAACTCTTTTGTCAGGACTTAAAACAAAAACATGGTCATCTTTGAATCTTAACGCGCGATAAACTTTTTGCAGAATTTCTCGCAGGGCTTTGTCTTTGTAAAATTCCCAATAATATTCTGGATTTGTTTTGCTTAAAATTTTCCAAAATGCATCTTTAACATTTGGGTAAGGGAATTTCGTGAACACGACGCTGTTGCATTCTTCTCCAGGAAAATCCATTCCTCTTGAAGCGCGAGTTGAAAATAAAATTTCAATTTCCTTTTTTTTAAATTTCTCAATTTGTTTTCCTGTTTTGTCTTTTTCCTGAATCTCGTATAATTCTTCTCGTGAAATTAAATTTTTCAATTCAAACATTTCAATTTCTTTTTTATTCGGTAAGTCGGTAAATGTTTGAATATGAACAAGGCAGGGTTTTTTAGAAATTTCCAGAGATTTGTCAAGGGCTTTTAAATATTCTTCGCGCGAATGTTTGTTGCTAGAAAAATTACTATACTTGCAGTCAATTTCCAAACCGGTTTTTAAAATTTCTATTTCGCCCTGCTGTTTTGTTTCAGCTTCAATTTTTATATAATTTTCCAAACCAAAAACTTTTTTCAAAACCTCGTCGCTGTGTAAAGTTCCTGACATTAAAACTACAATTTTATTTTTGTCTAACATTTTTTTAAAACGCTTCGCGAGATTTGTTGTCACGATGCTGGCGCGAATTGAATTATCTCTTTTGCTAAATGTGACATAAGAATCGTCAAAAAAATCTTTGAACATTCTCGCGGTATCTTCAATTTCAAAAAGATAACTTTCCTCGTCGACATCTTGCAAAAATTCAGAACTTTTTAAAAAAATTTTTAATATGTCGTAAAGTCCTGTTTCTTTTAGAGGGATTATTTCTTCGTTTTCTATTGATTGAATTGTCCGCGGATTTTTTTTAAGATGATTTATTATTTCCTGAATCTCCTTGACAACTAATTCTACTTCTTCATTAAAACTATAAACCTGTGTTAAAGATTTTTGCAGTCGGTCAATATTTATTGTTCTCTCGTTTGAAAATTTGTCCAAAAAATCATCGCATTCGTCAATAATTTCAACTTCTGTTTTTGGTTTTCTATTCATTGCCGACTCCAATAAATATTTTAGAGAATTAAAAACAAGCACATCAGCGTCGATATAAGAATTAAATTGCTCGTAAAATTTGCAACCCGGTTTTCTCTGATAAAAAATAAATTTTGTTTTTTCTAAACCTTCGTAAGTTCTTTGCTTCGCGTTTTCAAAAATTTTTAGTTCATATTTTTCTGGAAAAACAGGGCTCCAATAAGGGCACGCAGGAGCAACAGAAACTCTTTTTATATCGTGAATTGTATTAAAATTTTTTGGATTGACTTTTTTGTTTTGTTTTAGATATTCTTTTAATTTGTAAAGATTTTTTTCTTTGATTTCTATTTTGCACGGCAAATCATCTCTGTCTGCTGACTGATCTTTTTTTCTTTCTTGCGCTTTTAATTCTGCGACACCTTCAAAAATGTCATGAAGTTTTGAATCAATTTCTTTTTTTATAAGAGGGATTATTTTTGAATTGTCCTCGACAAATTTGCATTTGTGATTTTTTCTTCCAGTGATGACACTGATTTTTAATTTCTCGCCATTTTGTTTTTTTAGAAATTTATTTGACTCATAATCTTTTTTGTATTGTTCTTGCAAATTTTTTATTGGAACTACGATGCTGGTTTTTCCTAAATTTTTTGCAATGTTCAGAGCAATCGCGCTTTTTCCTGTTCCGCAAACTCCGTGGATAAAAATTATTTTATAACCATTTTTAACCGCGTCGAGAACTTCTTTCACAACATCTTCTTGGGACTTTTGATTTGAAAAACAAAGCGGTTCTAAAAATTTTTCTTCGTCGTTAACTTTTTTGTAAAGAGACCAAGTCATAGAAAAGAAATTGTAAAAGAAGTTATAAAGATTATTGTGAGGAGACCCCTAAGCGGTTTCCCAGAAATTTCAAAACCAAAAAGAAAATTTTTGAGAGAATCGCTTAGGTTTCAACTTTCATGCGATATCCACCGGGGGCATAAAAAAATATCGCTTAATCGCAAAAAAAAAGGAGATAAAAAAACCTCTTAGGTTTAACTTCTATGTGGCATCATCGGAGGCATAGAAAATGCCACTTAACATGAACAGAAAAGGGAGATTTCTAAAAACAGAGAAAATATCCCGACGGATTTTCTATGTCCCAAAAATTTCAAGAAGAAATTAAAAATTTTTGAGAGAACCGCTTAGGTTTAACTTCTATGTGGCATCATCGGAGGCATAGAAAATGCCACTTAACATGAACAGAAAAGGGAGATTTCTAAAAAGAACCGCTTAGGTTCTTTTTATTGGTTGCAAAACAAATTCAGGTCTTGCAAAAATTTCTTTTTCTTTAGAAATTCTGTAAATACCAATGAGAATATCGTTTGAAAAAATACAAATTTTTTTCCCAATTTCTAAATCCGAAAATTTTTTATCAACGTCTTTTTTGAAAAGAGGTTTCCCATTAAACAATTTCTTTATTTCTTCTTTTTTCACCTCAACAACCTGATAAATTTCAGAAATTATTTCTCCAGGAATAATTATTTTTCTAAGAGGTTCTTCATTTCCATTTTCAAACTCTTGAATTGCGTTTTCCAATTCATATAATTTTACACTCGGATATTTTTTGTCATCTTCTGAAAAAATTCCGGCTCGGATTCTTCTAAGTTCTAACATATGCGCGCCGATTTTTATTTTCAATTTGGATGAATTCTCTGTAGATTGTTGCGTTGCCAAATTGAAAAGATAGAAATTGCCGGTTTGCGTAGCAAAAAAATTTGCGCAAGGTTCTTTAACTTGTTGCGATTGAGATGCGCAAATTTTAGGCAATTTCTTTATTTCATCTCCTAAATCTGAAATTAATTTTCTTATATAAGTCCCGCCTTCAACTTCTGTTAAAAATAAAATTTCTTTTTCTTCTTTTTCCAACAATTCAAATTTTTTTACTTCTCTTTCTCTTTCTGCTCTTTTGACTCTTGAACGAACTGGAGGTAATTGTGTAATTTTCCCCAAGAATTTTTCATTTATTTTATTTTGTATTTCTTCAAGAGAAATGTCGTCGTGAATTCGCATAATTCCAACATATGTCTTGTCATGCCCGATAAAAAATCCTGTTAATTTGCACGCGCGATTCAACGCAATTGGAAGAACTCCTGTAACTTTTGGATCAAGAGTTCCAAAGTGAGATGTCTTTCTAATCTTCAAAATTTTTCTTACAAAATCAGAAACATTAAATGACGTCGGTCCAGATGGTTTGTCAATATTTATAATTCCAAATTCCAAAAGTTCTTGAATTGTTTTTTTGGATTTTATTTCATCAATATTTTTCATCTTCTCGTCTGTAATTTAATTTCACCTTCCAATTTCTTCAATTTTTCTAAATAATAATTCTCTTGATTCTGGAAATTCAAAATGTCTCGTCGACAAGACATCTGTTAATTCTCTTGGCAATTCTTTAGAATATTCAGTTTGAATTATATAACTTTCTCTATTCATTTTTATTTAGCCAATTGTTGACAAAGGTAAGACATCTTCTTTGATTGCTCCAAGTTAATTTCTTAAGAGCGTCGCCGAATTCTGCAAATTCATAACCTTCGTGTTCTTTTTTATCTAATTTTATTTTACTCGGTAATTTTTTTACTCCGACTGCGTAAAGCGAATAGGTCTGTCCTGTGATTCCTCTTCTGTCAGGATATTTTTTGTCATATTTATATTTTCCAGAAACAGGAAATTTTTTTATTTCTCCGACGACATTTAGCCCTGTTTCTTCTTTTAATTCTCGCTGGACCGCCTGAATCTCATTCTCTCCTTTTTTCATTCCGCCTTTTGGAAATTCCCAGCCCCTCCAGTGAAGTTTTCGTTTTAATAATAGATAAAAATTTTTTTCATTTTCGCGAAAATAAACAACCGCGAAAACTGCTGGCCGATATATTTCTTTTAACATAAAATTTGTTAGAATTTTCTATTTTTAAATCTAGTTATTCTTGAAAAATCTAAACATTAAAAAAATCACAATAATTCTTAAAAACTTGTTTTGATTATTAGCGATACAAATGAAAAATAAAATATTAATCTCTTTCAGCTTGATGTTGCTTGTGCGGGTTTTAATTGGAGTTACAATAATTGAGACACTTACTGCAAGATATGAATTGTTAAAACATTTTGTCCCGATGATTGTCATCTCAGGGTTTTTCACATTTCTCGTAGCTGTTGTGCTATTTATCTACGGGGTAATTAGCAATTTAAAATAATCTTAATTTTATTTCTCTCCCCAACACACCAGAGCTCGTCTTAATTCTTTGTGAAATTTAGAATATTCGTTTAAAGTTTTGTGTTTCATAACAGCGTCAACAGCTTGTCGCATTGCAATTGCTCCTGCTCTACTTCCGTCAGGGTGTCCGTGAATTCCTCCGCCTGCTTGAATTGCTAAATCTTTTCCTAAATTTTTTATCAAAAACGGAACATGTCCTGGATGCAAACCCCCAGAACTCACAGCCAAAACAGATTTTATTTTTCCCCAATTTTGTTCAAGTCGTTTTTTTGTATGTCTAACAAAATGTTTTTCAATTTCTTCTTCAATTTCTTTTATGTCTTGAATTTTTCCCTCGAGCTTTCCGATTCCTGTTCCAATGTGAATTTGATCAACGCCGATTAATCTTGCGAAGTCCGCGAGCACCATCATTGAAATTCCTTGCTCTGGATTTCTATCAAACGCAGCGTGCATTGCGCGATGCGCGTGAATAATTAATTTAAAATTTGCATTTCTCAAAGTTTGCAATGCAGCCCAACCAGCAGTAATGATATCTATCATAATATATTTACTTCCTAAGTCCTGCGCGAGTTGTGCGCGTTTTATCATCTCATTTGTTTCAGCAGTTACATTAACCATATAGCCCTTTTTCTCTCCTGTTTCTTCTTCAGATTGATTTGCTTTTTCCAAAGTTCGCGCGAGTCGTTCTTCAAATTCATTAAATCTTTGCGACGACAAATTTTCGTCGTCTTTAACTAAATCACATCCACCAACCCAGGACTCATATGCGGACTGAGCGTGATGTTTTGTATTTAGCCCAAGTTTTGGTTTTATAATTGTTCCGACGAGCGGACGGTGTTTTACATTCATTACTTTTCTAATTCCTTCAATCCCAAATCTCGGGCCCTTAAAATTATTTAAAATGCTTTTTGGAAAACTCACATCTTCAAGACGAATTGATTCAACCGCGTTCATCCCCATAATATTTCCAGCTATCGAAGACAAAATGTTAGGAACATTTGAATATTCAAAAAGTTCTTGCGGGTATGCAATAGCAACAATATTTTTTCTAATTGAGAAAACTTTTGCGCGCAATTTTTTTACATATTCTTGCCCAGGCACTTTTGTCCAAGTTCCAACAGATGATTCAAGCGCGACTATGTTTGACGCTTTTTCAATTGAGAGTCCTTTTGCAGGATGAATTTTAAAAAGACAAATCAAATCTTTTCCATGCGGACGATATTTCAAGTCAACAAATTCTAAATTTTTTTCTCCCATCTTTTTTAAAATAAATTCTAAGAAGTTTATAAATCTTTTTTGATGAAGAAAATTTTTAATATTAAACTCCGAGCGTCAAGATTAAAATCGCGACTAACTTCATTTAAGGAATTTATATCCTTAACAACTCCCTAAAGATTTTTCCTTAACGAAGTTTGGAAAAATTTTCAAACAAATGCGACGAGAGTTTTCGCGAAGTCGCATAATTAAAATAAATTTTCTCTTCAAAAACTTTCCCCCAATCACTTCTTTTTCCTATCCGCTTTCTTCTCCAACCCACCAGTCCAATTCAGGAATTTCTGCGTTGATGTTTTTGTTGTTGCAGTAACCCTTTGTAAGAAGATAAAAAATTAATCCCAAACTTCTGTCGCTTTTGTTGTTGCCTATAATAAATTTCTCAGCACCCTTTGAAAAATTATTTGTGTCGCAAACCATCATAACTTTTTTCTTTACATTTAATGTGTCATTCAACGCGTTTTTGTCAAGCCAGTGGTCCATTATAATTGTCAGTTCATTTTCAAAAAAGTTTGGGAGAGTTGTATTTGTTAAAATTCCTGCAGGATATTTTTTTGTAAAAATTCTTATTCCAGTAAGTCGGTTGAACATTTCTGCTGCTCTCCATCCAGATGATCTTTTGCAAACTAAAATAATATCTTTTGCTTCAAATCCGCTCATAAATTCAATCGCTTCTTTTAATTTTTCATCAATTGTGTCTGTATTAAAAATCGCAAGCCCGTCTGCTCGTCGACGATAAACAAATGGTTTCATTTCAGGCGTGACAACTTTTGTTCCAAGATAAATTCCTGCCTTGACATATTCTTCAAGAGGAATAAGCATATCTGTTCTTTTCTTTATCTTAATCTTTTCTTTAAGCTCTTCTGTTGTTAAATCTTTGATATCAATTTTTTCTTTTAATTTTTCAGCTTTTTCCAAGAGTTCTTTTTTTCTTTCTTCAATTGATTTTTTATTTTCTTTTTCTTTCAACTTATCTGTCTTTTTCTTTTTTTTCTCGTCAACAGATTCTGCTTCAGCTGATTTTTCAATATCTTCCAAGGCCTCTTCAACTGCTTCTACACCTTCTTCAATATTTTCAGTTATATCAACCATAGAAAATTACAGAAATGTTGGTTTAAAAAACTTCCGCAGAAAATTTTTAGTGAAATATAACTGATTTATAATTTAACATAAATTTTTAAAAAAGTTGAACAACGACGATAAATTATTGAGTTGCGATCTGAAAGATTTTTATTAATCTTTGAAAAGAAATATCTCTATTAATCTTTTTGTGCATAGCATCAGCGAGCCAAATTTATTCAGCAAAGATTTTACTCTATAAATTACAAAATTAAACTATTTTTTGCAAACTTCTCAAAATATTTTCTTCTATTACAACAACTTCTCCAACGCCCCTCACTTTGCTGTAGCCAATGATTATTCCTTTTAATTTAAATTTGTATTTTTTATTTAATTTAATTCTCAAACTATTTATTTTATTTCTTTCTAAAATGATTTCTTCAATTTCTCCGACATAATTTCCGTCTTCAGAATAAACTTTTTTGTTGAGCAAACCTTTAAGACAATTTGAAGGATGTTTTTTCTTAAATAAATTCTTTGACGACTCAAAAATTTTCTTATATCTTGAAGTTATCTTTTTTCTAAAATAAATCAGCAAAAATAAAATTAAAACAGAGCAGATAATTATCACCCCTTTTTTTCCAAAATAAAATATTTCTTGAACAATCATTCCAGTCAGATTTGTTTTGAAATTTACAACAAGAGTTATTGCTCCGAATAATGCAATCAAAACATAAACAAAAATCTTTTTATTGCCTATCACCATTTCACCAACCTTAGCCAACAAATTTTTTCTTTCTTCTAAATAATTTTCTTCGCTTAGAACTTTTCTAAGTTTAAGTTCATTCAAATGTTTTAATTGAAGAGCAATCTCCGACGGGTTCTCGTTGTATCTTGATCTTCTAGAATTTCTTTTTATAAGAAGAACAATGGAGATTGTAATTAACGCGACTAAAATAATTAATATTATAATCAATAATCTATTAAATTGAATCTCTTCTTCTATTTTCCCACTTTCTTTTTTAACTAAAAATGTCGTCTGAGAACTTGCGGTTTCATTTCCATAATTAGAAGTTACTTTTAAATAATATCCTCCCTCTTCCATATCAGAAGGAATTAAAAATTCTTTAACTAATTGTATTTTTGTATAGACCGCGATTGTTTCTGAAGAGCATTTTATTTTTTCTCCTGATTCCTTGCCAATGCAATATTCTACGTGCGCGTCTTTTATTTCTTCTGTTCCAAGATTGTAAAGAGTTATCTCTGCAAGTATTTTTGAGTCAGGGCTAATCACTCTGTAGTCCTCCATAATTTTTACTGAAACATCCATTAAGTGTTTAGGATAATTTATTGTATTGCCTGTTATAAACGACTTTCCAATTAATTTTTTAATCAGCAAATCTGCTTTTGAATTTTCAATTTTGTTTAATTTGAAATAAATATCATCTATTCCGTCGTCATTAATATCAACTTCTTTTTCTTCGCCTGTTTTTAATTTTATTGTGATTGGTTTTGAAGAGATAATTAAAGTCACAATATTTTTTTCTACTTTTGAAAGAGTTATTGTGTGCGATTCTGTGGTTGAGCCCTGTTTAAAGTTAAAATTTATTTTTTCGTTTTCTTCAACTTTTGCAATTATTCCTTTTGTAATTTGTTGTTCTGAAACTGTTGCGCTTTCAGAGACCTCTATTGTATTTATTTTGGAGCTTGAACTTCCTCCGCCACTGCTTCCGCCAGTTCCAGAACTTCCACTTGGAGTATAAGTCGCGCTAAAACTTCTTGTTGCTCCAGAAGATTGTGTTCCATAGTCAGCAACTATTTTAAACCAATAATTTCCTGATTGAGAAATATCTAAAGATAAAATTGTGTTCCATGACTCTCCTGCATCTAATAATTTATATCCGCTTGCATGCGCAACATTTGCTGAATTTCCGCATTGTTGGGTCATTGTTGAGACAATGCAATATTCATAAGGGTATTCATATTCTTCTGCATCTTCATTTGTTATTGTTACATTTGCTCTAATTGTTGGAACATCTGCAGTGTTTATGCTATTAATGCTAATTGCAGTGCGACCGTTTGAAAGAGTCCAAGTAGTATTATATTTTTTAGTTACTCCATTAATTCCGACGCTGATATTAGTTTCTTTTATTCCTGCTACATCAACTAAATTTGTTGTAAAATTATATTGATATCTTTTCCCAGAAAGCAAACTCATATCAACATTGCTTACAACTAAATTTTTCAAAGAATCGTAGATTGTTATTTTTGGCGAAGAAGTTACATCAACATTTCCGCTTGAATTTATTATTTCAATTGTCACAGAATAAACATTTCCTGCCTGAACTATTTCTGTTTGATTAATTGTGACAGAATAAACTACTGAAGTTGTGTCTTTTGCTTTTCCTAAAAAACTTATGACTGCTTGATACAAATTGCTCTGCGCATCTCCAACTGATTTTGCTTCTGATAAAGTTGTCGCGTTGTAATTATCTGAATTTGCTTTTGAACTCGCGATTCCATTTCCAAATTTTCCAACAGAATAACTTGAAGAAGTTGCAGTTAAAGAAGAAATAAATTGAAAATTAAAATTTAATAAAAATAAAATAAGAAAAATTATTAAAATTTTTTTCATTATCTAAATCCCCCGCCACGATTTATGCTCCAGTTGCAACCGCGATTAATAAATATATATTGTTTAGTTCCTGTAAAAGTAAAATTCGCGTTTAATGTTAGAATTCCTACGCCAGTTGTGGTTACATTTGCTGGAATAACAGAGTTAGTTGTCCAAACACAAGCATCAGAACAAGTGATGTCCCAATTTCCAGAACCAGGAGCAGTGCAAGTGTCTGCTGGCCAAGTTGTTGAATTATAAAAAACAGTTCCGTTATTTCCTGAAGTTGCTTTAAAGCCAGTTGAATTTGTAAAATTGCATCCAGAATTCGCAGCTGTTCCCCAAGGTCCGCCATCGCTTGAATTAACCAAACTTGTTTGACTTATTGATTCATAAACATATAAAATTCTTCCTCCGCCTCCTCCTCCCCCTCCGCAAGAATCAGAACTTACTCCTGTTCCTGCAGCGCCCCCTCTTGCACCTGTTGCAAAAATTTTTCCAGAATTTAAATTTAAATTTTTTGCAAATAAAATTACATGCCCTCCGCTTCCACTTCCTCCTGCTGAGTCGTCGCCAGTATCTCCTGCAGCGCCTTGAATTCCAGAAAAATTTATTATTCCTTGAATATAAATTATTCCTGCGCCTGCATTTATTTTTATTCCCCCTCCTCCTTGTTTTCCTAATCCAACTGCTGCACTGTCTCCAGATTGTCCGCCCCCGCCTGAACCAAAAAATAAAGTTTGACCATTTGCAGTTCCATAAGAGCCCCCTGCTGCGCCTTGAGTTCCTGTGTTTAATGATTTTCCACCTAATCCTCCTGTTCCACCAAATCCTCCTCCTCCACCTGCTCCGCTTTCTGCATTAGAACTTCCATCACTTCCCCCACCAGCTCCTCCTCCATTTGCAGTGCATGCAATTCCTCCGATTGTTGAAGAACTTCCATCATCTCCTTGATATGCACAAGCTGAAGTGACACTTGTCCCACCAAGACCTCCTCCGCCTGAACCATTTACAATTCCTCCTGTTGCAACTGTGAAATTCCCGTTGTTACCTAAACTGATATTTGCCCAGCCAGTTTTTGCAGTTCCATTAAATGGACAAATGTGCAAAGTCCCGCTTCCGTTTACATAAATTGTATCATAATCAGTAACCTCACCATATAAACAAGTATTAACACTAAAGGTTCTGTTCCCAAAACTTAATGTTGTGCTGCTGATTAAATTAATTAATAAAATAAATATAAAAATTCCAAAGATTAAAATCAAAAATTTATTTTTCATTAGTTCACCGCGATTATTAATGTGCTCCCGTTGTAAGAGATTGAGGCCTGATTTCCGTCGCCATAAAACATGTAACTATTATTTTTCATAGTAGTATTATAACCATTAAAAGCTACATTTGCAGATTTGTTATAAAAAAATGCTTGAGCAGTTGCATTATATAACATTTGCGCATTTAAACTTGTATTATAACTTGCAACTGATGCATTATAAGTTTGCAAATAACTTGCATTAACCAATGTTTCCCAAGCAGTTGTATTTGTTCTCCAACTTGAAGAAAAACTCCCATAACATTTTAAGTCAGCTGTTGCATTATATAAATTCTGAATATTTACAGTTGTATTATAAGTTGCAACAGATGCATTATAAGTTTGCAAATAACTTGCATTAACTAAAGTTTCCCAAGCAGTCATATTCTGTCTCCATATTCCAGAAAATATCTCATTGAGTCGTGTTTCATTCCAAGTTCCATTGCCTGCAATCCAATCAGTATTCCAAGTATCATAAACTATTTTTGAATAATTCAAACTTACATTTGTTGAATAAGAATCATAAGTTGAATTAAAAGTGTTTCCAGATAAATTAGATGCAATCATCGTCGCTGTTGCATTATATAAATTCTGAATATTTACAGTTGTATTATAAGTTGCAACAGATGCATTATAAGTTTGCAAATAACTTGCATTAACTAAAGTTTCCCAAGCAGTCATATTCTGTCTCCATATTC
>Ga0209210_1001356_pt1 | contig 20736 bp, 28 predicted proteins | sample RifGroA1_FD_183991 | JGI IMG/M metagenome (GOLD analysis project Ga0209210, IMG submission 183991) | Contaminated groundwater microbial communities from Rifle, Colorado, USA - Rifle Groundwater A1 (SPAdes) (version 2) | ecosystem: Environmental > Aquatic > Deep subsurface > Groundwater >...
CAAGATTCCTATAGGTAAGAGACAGATTTCAGCTGATTTTCAGGTCATTGTGTATAATACGAGCCATGAAGATACTCGTGGTTGAAGATGAACACCGGATCGCCCAATCAATAAAAAAGGGTCTGGAGCAGGAACGGTACATTGTCGATGTTGCCTATACGGGGACAGACGGATTTGATCTATCATCAACCGAGGAATATGACTGCATTATTCTTGATCTCATGCTCCCGGGAATGGATGGTCTGGAAATCTGCCGCAGGCTTCGGAAAAACCAAAACCACACCCCCATCCTTATCCTTACTGCCAAAGGCCAAACGCAGGATAAAATTGAAGGACTGGAAACCGGAGCGGATGACTACCTGACCAAACCGTTTTCATTTGAAGAACTGGTGGCGCGCATCCGGGCGCTTCTCAGGCGTCCGAAATACGTGGCAAGCCAAACTCTCACCGTTGGCGATCTTACACTTGACACCCAAACATTTGAGGTACAACGAAACGGTGTCCGAATACTCCTTTCCGGAAAAGAATTTTCGCTCCTGGAGTATTTCATGCGCCACTCAAAAAGTACGCTTTCCAAAGAACAAATTATTACGCACGTTTGGGATTATTCTTCCGACATTCTCCCTAATACCGTCGAGGTAACAATACGGAATCTGAGGAAAAAAATCGATCTGCCTTTCCACACTCTCAAACCGCTTATTCATACGATACGGGGATTCGGATATTCGTTGGGAGAATAATATATGTTCCGTTCAGCGCGAATCAAACTCACTTCCTGGTATCTTCTGATTATCATGATGATCAGCATATCATTTAGCTTGGTAATCTACCGCGTGCTTATCAGCGAAGTGGAACGGTTTGCCAGATCTCAGCGGTTTCGGATTGAGCGGCAATTACAGGAAGGCGTACTTCTTCCTCCGGATGGACATATCCAGACCGGAACATTGCCTCTCCTGACGGATCCCGATCTGGTAGAGGATACCAAACACCGACTTCTTTTTGTGCTTATCATTGTCAACAGCGGAATTCTTGTTCTTTCCGGCGGCCTGGGATACATACTGGCCGGAATGACGCTCAAACCCATTAAGGAAATGATGGAGGAACAGAACCAGTTTATCACTGACGCGTCCCATGAACTCAGAACCCCCCTTACCTCTCTCAAAAGCGCGATTGAAGTTAACGTACGGGATAAACATTTAACTGTTGCCCAGGCAAAAAAACTCCTCGCGGAAAACATAAAAGACGTTGATAAACTCCAGTTGTTATCCGATGAACTTCTCCAGCTTGCGCAGTATCAAAAACCAAACGGAAAAACAGCGGATATGTCGCTTTCCCTACAAAGCGTGGTCAAAAAAGCTATCCGCAATGTAGAGGCATTGGCAAAAGCCAAGTCCATTCCCATCACCAATACCGTAGGAGATGCAATACTGCGGGGAGATAGTACGGAATTGTCTGATATTTTTACCATCCTCCTTGACAATGCAATAAAATATGGAAAAGAGAACAACGCTATTACTATAGACTCCGATATAAAAAACGGATGGGCGCTCATTTCCGTTACTGATAAAGGCATCGGGATCCCCTAACGCGTGCCACCCTTAACGTGTACAATATAAATCCCATGAAACAACACTCACTCTACAAAAAGGCCATGCTTATCATCCCGATTCTGTATGTAATCGGAGTCAGCGTCTATATGATCTCTCACCGCGCGTGGTTTTCACCGGATCAATTCTTCATGGTTGCTGTTGTTGCTGTCATTCTTGTCGGCGGCAGAACGAAACAGTTTTTATGGGACTGGATACCGGTACTTCTTCTTTTATTCGGCTATGAATATCTCCGGGGACTGGCTCCTATCTTAACCAAAAATCCGAATGTCTGGCCGATGATCAGGGCGGACCAATTTATGTTCGGGTACCTTCCGTCGATTAAACTTCAGGAACTCCTCTACACACCTACCGCCCCCCGCTGGTATGACTACGTGGCAGTTATTTTATATGTCTCGCATTTTGTCATCCCCATGATCACCGCATTTATTTTTTGGATGGTGAACCGGCAGGCGTTCAAACATTTCACGGCCGGATTTCTAGTCCTTTCATATCTTGCATTTATTACCTACGTGATATTTCCCGCAATGCCTCCGTGGATGGCCAGTACCTACGGCTATATTCCCCCGCTACAAAAAATCATGGATCAGGTCATGGGATCATTCGCACACCCGATTTCCGTACCGAGTGTGTATCGGTTTTTCGGTGCAAATCTGGTTGCTGCAGTGCCGTCACTACACGCGGCGTACCCTTTTCTTATCTTTTTATTCATACGGCAGCAGATATCACGGCTGGCCTACGTTATCAGTCCGTATGTTTTGGGTGTCTGGTTTTCCGTAGTATATCTCGGCGAACACTATGTTGTGGATGTCATCATCGGTATTCTCTACGCTATCGTTGCCTATGTCATCGTTACTGGTATTGCAAAAAAACTGCACTATGCGTAACTGTTCAGTCTTCTGATAGAACTATGGTCATCTCGATCCCGCTTGAGCGGGAGAAAGATCCCATCGGGATTTCTCTCCGTTTAGCTAACGGATCGAAATGACGAAATCATATCAGGAGTCTGAACTCTTACCAATGGGCAAAAAATCGGATGAAAGGGAGATATGGTATACTTTTGAAACTCCCGACTTCACGGTCGGGGAATCTGAATATACGCTTCGTCGGAGTTGAAATCCGCCGAAGCGGAAAACAGCTCTACATCCCTCGATCTGACGATCGGGGAATTCCGCGTAGGCGGATTAATTTAATTCCTTATGTAATTGAACGGAGGTGATAAAAAACAGTATGGATGAACCGAAAAAACTGAGAAGCCCAATTCTGGCAATATGGCGTCGGCTGAGATACGGAAAGAAACCCCCGGAGGATAAAAAAATAAAAATAGAAAAAGGGGAAAAAGAACGTCACGACTCCGGCTCATAAAACCACCTTGATTTAAGTGAATTTAAAGGTTGATTGACAGACTGCCCAATCCGTGGAACAATGGTATCATAAGGGGAGACGAAATCATATGAATAAAAAACCAGACCGCACTATGATATATATCGGAATATCCGTCGTGTTACTTTTGGGTGCAATTGTCGCAACGTCGGTTATCAACAGCCAACCATCCTCAGAAGCGGATATCCGCGCAAAGGCAAGCCTGCAGGCAGGAATCGTCTACGAAGGTATAGTGAATTCCATAGACACGTCCGGCCAAACACTCATCGTTGAGAGCTTAAAGCCAAAAGATGGCGGTATGGCGCTTACCGGCATCTGGACAGTTCAGGTTCCGTCTACTCTTTCCTTAAGCGGGATATCCATCGGGTCCGACGTTCAATTAACCGTGGATTCAAAAACATTTGACATACAAAACCACTCGATGCAGGTAAAAAATATCGTTGCGAAGTAAGTTGGAATTCGGAATAAGGAATAAAGAATAAGGATTTACAGGAACAACTATTTCTTTTTCAATTCAGATCCACGGAAAGAATCTTCGATGACAAATCCTTTCTCTTCAATTTGTTTTCTGACCGAATCTGCCTCTGCAAACTTTTTCTCTTTTCGTAACGTATTGCGCTTGTCTATCAGCGCCTGAATTTCTTCTGTAATTTCATTCTGAATTCTGAATTCTGAATTCTGAATTTCGCGTAAATTTAGTCCCAGTACCTGATCAAAATCCATGATCAAATCATACTTATCAGGAGACGGAATATTGGATTTGGCTACTTCCCGGGTGATAGCAAGAGCTGCAGGAATATTCAGGTCATTTTCCAGAGCCTGGGTAAATTGCGTGCGGTACGCATCAATTTTTTTCAGTTTCTCTTCAGATAATTGTACCCGACTGATATCCTTCCATGATGCAACCATCTCCCGAAGATCGTGAAACGCCGTCTGAGATCCCCGAAGAGCCTCCCATGTAAAATTTTGCTGCGACCGATATTGGGCTGTCAGGAAAAAATATCTCAAGGCCAATGGCTCATACCCTTTCTTGATAATTTCGGAAAGGGCATATCCCGTACCTTCGGATTTAGCCATTTTCCCCTCGTTAACCAAAAGATGGCCGTTGTGTAGCCAATAATTTACAAATTTCACTCCGTTTGACGCCTCGCTTTGGGCTATCTCATTCGTGTGATGAACCGGAATATGCTCAATCCCCCCAAGGTGAATATCAATAGTATTACCCAATAATGACCGGCTCATCGCAGAACACTCGATATGCCACCCGGGAAATCCCTCACCGTTAGTAATCAATGAAGAAAAAAACGGCGACGACCATGTTTGGAGCGCGTCTTTGTGGGTACCTGCTTTGAAAAACCACAACGCAAAATCAAGCGGTGATTTTTTCTTCGGATCTGTTACCTCCGCTTTCCCTGCGCCTTCTTTCATCTTTTTTATATCCTGTTTATTCAATTCTGTATACGAAGAAAATTTCGATACGTCAAAATATACTGCCAAATCAGTCGTATATGCATATCCTTTTTTCAGCAATTCCCCGACCATTTCAATCATCTGCGGGACATACTGTGTCGCTCTGGGTTTGTTTGTAGGTTCCAGAAGATTTAATGCCTTTGTATCCTGTTCAAACTGCAAAATATATTTATCTGCGACCTCTTTTGGGGAAAGTTTTTCACGCTTTACCCCTTTTTCCATCTTATCCTCACCGGTATCAGCATCACTGGTCATGTGTCCGACATCGGTATAATTTCGAACATGAATAACTTCATACCCTAAATATCGCAACGTCCTAACCAGCAAATCCCCCATCATCATTCCCCGTAAGTTTCCGATATGCTGAGTCCAATAAACCGTAGGACCGCAGTGATAAAACCGAACCTTTCCTTTTTCTATAGGAACAAATTCATCTTTTTTCCGCGTTAAGGTGTTATAAAGCTGTAACATATGTTTATTGTATAATTTTCAAGCACCAAACAACAAATTCCAAACAAATATCAAATTCCAATTTTTCAAGATAATTTCAATGTTTGAAATTTTAGTTTTGAGATTTCTTTGTGATTTGATGCTTGAGATTTGAAAATTGATAAGATCATTCCGCTTTCACGTTTTTCTGTGCTTCGGAAATTTTTTCAAAAATACCGTACCTCTGTCCTTGTTTCGGTTTTGTGGAAATGGTCGGAAGTTTCTCCTTTTCTTTTAACTTTTTTTGATCTTTGATTGCCCGCTCCCGTTGCTTTTCTTCCATCTGCTTTTTCTCCCAGACAGTCGGCTCTTTGTGCGGTTTCCCGTATCCCACGTACGCTTCAAGAGCGCGTCTTGCTTTTGCGCGTCTCTCCGGTCCGCTTACAGCATTGGTTATATCACCGAATGGCTGTTCTCCCTGAAAAGTATTGGTTTTTGCTTTTTGCTGGGATCCTTGCTTTTTCCCGCTCGGCGTTCCCACACTTTCCAGTGCTTTTCCGGCAATGTCTCCCGGCACTGTAACAGCCTCTTTTATAACTTCCTGCCCTATTTCTCCGAATGAACCGATGATCTGTTTAATAGCAGACATATAAAACTCAAATCACAAAACTCAATGTCCAACAAGAAAAATTATGATTTTGATTTAATTATTATACTCGAAAAAATCCTAATTAACTCTTCATTTTCTAATACTAATCTATCTATAATATCGGAAAAACTTGTATGATTAACGGCCTTTATCAGATTAATTGGTCTATAAAAATTCTATTAATTCTATTGTCGGGTATTTTTTTAATAAAATCGACAATATTAAGAATAAAAGAAAAAATTCTAGGTTTAAGATCATATCTTTTATTGGTCATTGTGATTTGAGATTTGAAATTTTTATATGAATCCCAACTTTTCTTTCGCCTCTTTACTCATTTTATCCATATTCCACGGTGGATCAAACGTTAATTCAATAGAAACGGATTTTACTCCCTTTACCTTTTTAATCCTGGTTTCCATATCCGATTGAATTGTAGAAAAAAGAGGGCACCCAATGGAGGTAAGGGACATGAGGATGTTCACATCGCCTTTTTTTCCTACGGTAACGTTATAAATAAGTCCGAGATCGTAAATACTCACATTAAGCTCAGGATCCGAAGTTTTTTTTAAAACTGATATTATTTGCGTTTTGGTAGGCATATGAGCAATTTTCAAATCACAAATCTCAATTTTCAAAGAAATCTAAAATCACAATGTTTCAAACATGTTCCCTGCGAAGCAGGGACTATTGAAAAATTGATAATTGAAAATTGAAAATTTCTTTTAGTACTCCCGTCGTCCTTCCATCGCCCTCTTCAGGGTCACTTCATCTGCATATTCAATATCAGCTCCCATCGGCAAGCCATGAGCAAGCCGTGTGATGCGCGGCGATTGTTTCACTGATGCACTCGCCTCGCTGATAGTTTCGGGTCGAAGCGGGTTGTTTAATTGCTGTAATTGCTTGTGGAAATACATAATAGTTGCTTCGCCTTCCATGGATGAATTTAATGCAAAAATTATCTCCTTTGTTGGCATGTCTTTATGCGATATCCGCTTTATCAGATCATCCATATAAATCTCATCCGGTCCGATGTTATTTAAAGGATCAATCAGTCCGTGAAAAACGTGATAGACGCCGTTGAATATGCCGGTTTTTTCTATAGCCAGTACATCTGTGGGCTGTTCAACAACGCATATAACCGAGTGGTCCCTGGAAGGATTTTTACAGATCGGGCAGGGATCCTGTTCGCAAACATTTTTACACATACTGCACAAAACTGTTCCGTTCTTCATGCCTTTCAGGGATTCGGCAAACCGTTCAACTTCGTCTAGCGGCATGTGTAAAAGGTAAAACGCAAGTCGTTGAGCAGTTTTCGAACCTACTCCGGGAAGTTTTTCAAACGATTCGATAACCCGCGTAATGGATTTCGGAAGAATGTTCATGGAAGTAGTATAAAGAATTGGAAATGAAGAATCTATAAGAAGACTCATTTCGGGAATTTTTTTAAGATAACTACTGTAATTCAATCGATTGAATTACAGTAACCATATGCATAACCTATATGTATTAATATTTGGGATATATTGGATTACCGGATAATAGTGTTAATCGCATCAGCGATCTGAGGGGCAACGGATACGACCGAAACAAACGAAGGTAGTTTTTTTCCTGACCAGTTGATGGTATCCGTTATAACCATGCGGTCAATCGGTGCTTTGGATACATTTTCAAATGCGTTTCCGGCGCACACTGCATGCGTGACCAGAACCGTAACGGATGTGGCTCCTGAATTTTTCAAAGACTGCGCACCGTTGATAATCGTTCCTCCGGATGATATGACATCGTCAATAATGACCACGGACTTCCCCGCCACATCTCCGATAATCTGACATGCTTCACTTTTATCGTGTCTGTCCAAAAACCGCTTCTTTTCCATGACGACCATCGGCACGTCCAGAATATATGCTAAATTACGGGCCCGCTTCACTCCTCCGACGTCAGGAGCTACGACGACTATATCGGAAAGATGAAACTTTTGTATCTCTTCACCCAGTATCGACAAAGCCGAAAGATGAGTAACCGGAACCTGAAAAAATCCGACAATTGCGTCGTTATGAAGATCAATGGTAATAACTTCCTTAAACTTTGAAACCTCCAAAAACTTCGCTATTACGCGCGCTGATACCGGTTCTCCTACCCTATGTTGTCTGTCCTGCCTGGCATACCCCATATACGGAATCACCGCTATCATGTTTTTCGGAGCGCTTCGCCGGATCGCATCTCCCATAAGACACAACTCCATAATGTGATCATCCATGTCATAGGAAAGAGATTGGAGGACAAAAACGGTTTTGTCCCGGACATCTTCCTGTATCCAGGGGCGAATCTCTCCGTCGGCAAAACGCGTAAGATCAACGTTCCCCAACGGTATGCCAAGAATTTTTGAAACCGACTTGGCAAGAGGAGTATTGCTGGATCCTGAAAAAAGAAGAAAATGTTTCATACATCAACGAATCAACGAATAATTCAATTATCCAATAATCCAATAATCCAATCAATAGGAAGAAATATACTGTTTTAGTGCTTCTGTAATAATTTCGACGGAGCGTTTGATGGCGGTTGTATTGAGGACATACGCAATGCGGACTTCGTTTTTGCCTATTGTTGCACCTGTGCTGAGCGAAGTCGAAGCATAAAATCCGGCAGCAGGAGCAAGCATGACGGTTTCGTTATTGTCCCGGAATGTAGTCAGAAGAAATTTGCAAAAATCTTCTGCGTCTTTAACAGGAAGTCCAACGATGGCATAGAACGCTCCTTCCGGTTTAGGAGGAAGATCAATACCTTTGATTTTTCCTAATTCTTCAAATAACACATCCCGGCGTTTCTGATATTCCGCCTGCACATTCTTCATATATGAGGAAGGAACCTCGGTGAGCTTACTTGCCATGACCTGATCAATAAGACCGGATGAAAGTCTCCCCTGGGCAATACGCAAAACTCCGTCCATGATTTCTTTATTGAGCGAAACCAGACACCCGAGGCGCGCTCCGCACAGAGAATAGCGCTTTGACAGAGAGTCAAGGACAATTGCTTGATTTGGAATCTCCTCCATATATGAAAAAAGCGATACCTGCCTTTTCCCGTCATAACAGAATTCCCGATAAACCTCGTCGGACAGAAGGAAGAGCGTGTATTTTTTGGCAATGGAAATGAGCATATCCATTTCTTCTTTTGTGTAGACCGTGCCGGTCGGATTGTTCGGGGAACAAATAAGAATAGCTTTTGTTTTGTTCGTTATCTTTTCTTCGATAATTTTCCGTTCCGGTAAATGGAATCCGTTTTCCAGCTTGGTAGGGATCGGAACGAGAGTTATACCGTTGACCGCCGCATAGGTATTATAATTTGCGTAAAACGGCTCAAAGACGATCACTTCGTCTCCGGGATTGCAGATACTAAACATCGCCATGCTGACTGCTTCCGACCCGCCGGTTGTTACTTGAATATGTTTTTCTTCAATGAATGGAAATCCAAAACGATGATAATATGTTTTAAGGGCTAAAAGAAATGACGGCTCTCCCTGTGATTGGCTGTATGATATGGGATCTCTATCCCATGACGTAAGTGCTTTCAGCATCACGTCCGGCGTTTTGATATCCGGGTCTCCGATATTGAGGTGATACACCGTCACTCCGTCTTTTTTAGCCTGTTGAGCAAACGGCACCAGCTTCCGGATCGGTGAAGCCGGAACTTTTTCCAAACGTTTTGATACTGATCGTTTGTTCATAGATGATTTCATTTACCCTTTGGGTTATTTACATCCAATAACATTCTCCGTCTCGTGCATATACATTATAGCAGAGTATTCGGGTTAACCGGATTATTTTTTTTACGTTCCTTCCTGCCAGCTCCCCAGATAGTGTTTCTGTTCTTTGGTGAGCGTGTCAAATTTCACTCCCATCGCATCCAGTTTCAGTCGGGCAATTTCTTTATCCATGTCGGGCGATATCGTATACACTTTCACCTCAAGTTTGCCTTTGTTTTTCACGAAAAACTCCGCAGCGAGCGCTTGGTTAGCAAACGACATGTCCATGACTTCCGCCGGGTGGCCTTCGGCAGCAACCAGATTGATAAGCCGGCCCTCACCAAGGATATATCTTTTAGTCCCGTCTTTGAGCGTATACTCATCCACATAATCCCGTATTTTTCTTTTCGCTGTTGCTTTCTTTTCCAATTCCCCAACCGCCACTTCTACATTAAAATGTCCGGAGTTGGCAATAATTACTCCGTCTTTCATCTTGAGAATGTGGTCGAGAGATATTACATTTTTATCTCCCGTGACTGTTACAAATATATCTCCGATTTTGGCTGCATCCGCAACTCTCATGACGGTAAATCCGTCCATGACTGCCTCCAATGCTTTGACAGAATCAACCTCGGTTACAATCACGTGAGCGCCCATTCCCCGGGCCCGAGTTGCCAGTCCCCGTCCGCACCAGCCGTATCCGGCAACCACAAACGTTTTCCCGGCCAGAAGTACATTCGTTGCCCGCATGATGCCGTCGAGAGTCGACTGGCCTGTACCGTACCGATTATCAAACATGTGCTTGGTGTCGCTGTCATTGACTGCAAAGACCGGAATTTTTAACGCACCGTCTTTCTCCATAGCTTTGAGCCTGATAATTCCGGTTGTGGTTTCCTCACTGGATCCAATCACTTCGGAAATTTGGTTTTTTCGTTCTTTATGAAGGAGAGACACAAGATCCGCTCCGTCATCCATTGTGATTTGGGGTTTGGTATCAAGAACCGCGTTGAGGTGTTTGTAATAACGTTTCGTATCTTCCCCTTTCACCGCAAAGACAGGAATATGGTAATCGGCTACCAATGATGCAGCCACATCATCCTGCGTTGACAATGGATTGCTGGCGCACAATGAAATTACGGCGCCTCCTGCCTGAAGAACCAGCATAAGATTGGCGGTTTCTGCTGTCACATGAAGACATGCGCCGAGCCTTACTCCTTTGAGAGGTTTTTCTTTCGCAAAACGCTTTCCGATAAGGGCAAGAACCGGCATTGAGCGTCCTGCCCATTCAATGCGAAGCTTTCCTTTTTTAGCCAACGTCGGATCTTGTATATCATGAGAAATTGTTTTTGTCATAGTTCCCCTTTCTTAATTCCCGGACAGAGAATCATATAGTACACTATTTTAGAGAAATTTTCGTACCGTAATTTTTCTGATACCTTTCAATAAATTGTTTTTTTGTGTATGTATGTGTCACTGTTCCGTATTTTTCAACTGTGTACACAGCGGCAACAGACCCCATCTGGCCGCAGGTTTTAAGGTCACACCCGCGGACATATCCTGCGATAAATCCCCCCCGGTACGCATCCCCGGCGCCGGTCGGATCAACCACAGCTGAAACTTTTGCCGGCTTAATGGAAATCCGATTATTTTTCTCTTCAATGATTGATCCTTTCGGACCGAGTGTCGTAATGACTATCGGCACAAGCATACGTAACTGTTTATGGGTTATTTCAAGCTGTTTCTCCATAAGCGAAATCTCATAGTCATTTCCGATAGCCATCGATGCATGCGTAATTCCTTTTTTCAAATCTGTCGGAGACAGTGTCGCTATCTGAAATGCCGGATCAAAAAGGTATGGTATTTTTCGAACTATACATTCATCTACATACTGTACCATCGCCTTAGGATCAGACGGAGAAATAATGGCGAAAAGGTTTTTCTTCTTTTTCAACCACGGTAAAAGATGACAGCGCGTCGCGTATTTCAGAGCCCCGATAAAAAAAGATCCGATCTGATTATCATTTTGGTCGGTAATGACAAAATAAGAACTGGTTGGAATATCCCTGTGAACAGTGATACCTGATATATCCATGTGATGACGTTTCAAAAAGATCAGATAGGGAGAAAAGTCATTTCCCGCGGGAGCAATGATATGCGGGTATTCCCCAAGAAGTTGTAATGTATACGCAATATTACCCGCCGTTCCGCCGAATTGCTTATGGAGCGTATCAACAAGAAAGCTTAAAGAAAGGGAGTGGATTTTATCCGGCATGATCCGGTCCGCAAACCTGCCCGGAAAATCCATGATGTAGTCATATCCCAAAGACCCGGTAACGAGTATATCCATTGAAACAATGTAAAATTTCGAATTTTAAATTTAAAATTGATTTCACATCCCCATCCCTTTGCTGATTTCTGCTAATTTCCCTGCTGCTGCCTGCTGGGATTGCTTGATGACATTGGTAAGGGCACGTTTAGCAGGCTCATTGGATACATTGTCAATCCGTACGTCAATCACTTCCTGATTGCCGTTCATAACCACTTCCACATTGCCGTCCCTGCCGGTGAACAGCATACCCGACAGCGCTTTCTGGATTTCCATGGCAGATTTTCGCATCTGATTGATATCGCCAAGTGCTTTAAATGGATTTAACATACATCCTCCTTCGGAATATCATCAACGAATAACGAATTTGTACGAATTTACGAATAACCTAAATTCGTATATTCGTAGGTTTTATTCGTAATTCGTTGATAGTTCTTAAGTCATTATTTTTTTCCCAACACTATCTCTACTTTTACCTTCACCCCGAATAGCTTCTTGAGAACTGTGGCAAGGATATCACGGACGCGCGGATCTGACAAGCGTTCCTGATGGAATGGATAAAACGCCTCAATAACTACAACACCACCCTCGACAGATCTCGGGCGGGCCCCGCGGATCACGCCAGCAACCGAATGATTGAATGGCTTGAGTGTTTCTATGAAATCCGACCAGTGGGAAGTGAGTTTCTCCAGATTGAGATGATCCGAAGAATCAACCTCCATCTTGCGCTCATCACGCTCTTTAATCTTATGCTCATCATTCTTGTGCTCATCAGATTTTTTAATCATGTGCTCATCTTGTTTCATAATTACGTGCTCATCCTTTATCATGTGCTCATCGTATTGTTTTTCAATCTTGTGCTCATCATGCTGTTCCTCAATAAACTCGATCACAGCCAGCTCTATGGGGAGCTGAGGTATAGATGAGAATCGAAGCTCTTCATATGCTTTCATAAAGCGTTTTATCAGCTCCTGTACATTGTCTTTTTTCCACGGTTTTACTCTTTTGATTTCTTTATCCTTTATTTTGGTCACCAGATCGTCTTCTAAGTCCCGCAGACAATCTGTCAAAAATACTTTCATATCCGTTCCCTGTTTTACAAACTCCTCGATATGTTCTATGGCATCTTTGGTACTTTTTTGGGCCAATACAACCGTAAGAAATGCTTCTCTTGTGGATTCGTCACTTTTTAAGATACTGCTCATAACTTTTGATACGGTGATTTTCCCTTCGATAAAACTGACCTGTTCCAGAAGCTTTACGGCATCCCGAAATGCTCCTTCGGCCATGTCGACAATGGCTGTAAGCGCTTCGTCATCGATTGATATCTTTTCCTTTTTAACAATTCTGGCAAGCGCTGAGAGGAGTTCATCGTTTTTTGCTTTCGCAAAAGAAATCTCCATGCAGCGGGATCGGACCGTGGCCGGAACTTTCATAGGATCAGTGGTTGCCAAAATAAAAATCGCATGCGCCGGAGGCTCTTCAAGAGTCTTGAGAAGTGCGTTGAATGCTTCTGTGGTCATCATATGCACTTCATCGATAATGAAAATTTTATACGGGCCGGATGAGGGAGACAGTTTAATCCTGTCGCGCAGTTCCCTCACGTCATCAATCCCGCGGTTGCTGGCCGCATCAATTTCCAATACATCGATATTGGATCCGTTTGCAATGGATGTACATGCGTCGCATGCCCCGCATGGTCCTTTTCCTGAGGATTTTTCACAGGTAAAAAGCTTCGCAATGATACGGGCAGCGGTCGTTTTTCCTGATCCTTTCGGCCCGCTGAAAAAATATGCGTGGGGGAGCTGTTTCTTCTCTTTTGAAAGAAGCAATAGTAATTTTCCCCGAACTGCTACGTTGTCAATTTCGGAAATTATTTGCGGCCGATAGATTCTGTAGAATGACATAACAATAAGTTAGAAAGTTTTAAAGTTATAAAGTTCATAAAGTACAAACTTTACTAACTCAATAACTTTATGAACTTTCTACTCAATCATGGTGTTTCCCCATCAGATGATCCAGTCCGTGTAGCGCCAAAAATATAATGACATCGTCAATGAGTTTGTTTTCCTTTATTGCCATCGCTCTGGCTTGCGGAAATGACACGACAATATCCCCTAACCGCAGGACATCATCCGGCGATTCGACAAAAGGGACATTGCCGGACTGCACGGGGTCATGAAACGGAAACGATAAAACATTTGTCGTAGCGTCAATATTCCTGTATTTTTTATTGAGTACCTTCATCTGCCGGTCTCCGATAATCGATACGGACACTTCGGTTTTCCTGAATACCTTATTTTTCAACGCATCCACAACAGCGCTTCTGATTTTTTTCCGGCTTACCGGATAGTGGGATTCTGTATGAAAGAGAACGGTAACCATAGTTTTTCTGTCATTCCGGCTGGAGTTTACCCGGTACTTGGTTGCGGAGCGGGAATGACGCAAATGATTTGTTTAATGGTTACTTATCTGATATCATTTGCTTCAGTATCCCCGCCACTCTTCCTCCGTCAGCTTGCCTTCCGACTTTTGCCATGGCGGATTTCATGAGCAGTCCGAAATTACTGACATCTCCGGTTGTTATGACTTCTGTAAGCATTTTTTTGAGATCTTCATCTGATAATTCCGTCGGAAGAAATGCCGACAGGATATCTAATTCCTTCTTCTCTTTGTCCGCTAATTCAGGGCGATTTGCCCGATCAAAGGCCAAAACCGATTCTTTGTGGGTTTTTACCTGTTTTTTTATCACATCCAGAATATCCGCATCCGTAAGAGATGTTTCCCATGCGTTTCCGTATTTGGCAATTCCCTGGTTCCTCACTGCGGAAATGAGAAACCGCAGAGTATCCACGCGGAATCTATCGCCTTTTTTGAGCGATGTATGGACGTCTGTTTGCAGTTGATCAAGCAACATAGGAATATACTCTCGTTTTAATACGCCCGATTCGGATGCCGGAGCCTGCGGGCAAGCTCTCGCTTTTTCTCTTTCCGGACCTCTGCCGGCTTTTGGTAAAATTCGCGCTTCTTGAGATCCTGCAGAATCCCCTCGGAAAGAACTTTCCGCGTAAATTTACGGATGAGTGAATCAGATGAATCCCCTGGTTGCGCTTTGACAAATACCATACAAGAATACACCACCTTTCGTACGAGACTTTTTCAAATTTTTCCTACATTGCTGACGATCTTTTTTTGAATCTCCAACAGTCCTTCTTTCCCTTCATTTTTCACTATCGATTGTATCACACCGCCCTTATCATCGGGAAACCGCGGAATGACGTGAACGTGGAGATGGTGCACGCCGGCTTCCTCACCGTGGTTAATTCCGATCGTAAAAACATCTGTTTTGAATGTTTTTGTCAGCGCTTGGATGATCTTTTGAACGGATGCAAACAATCTTCCAAGCTCATCTTGAGAGTAATCAAGAACGGTGATGCCATGCTTTTTAAGAACCACCATGGTGTGGCCCGGCGCGCGGGGCTCTATATCCAAAAAAGCCCGCGTCCTCTCATCCTCGTACACGGTGTAGGATGGGATTTCATTTTGAACTAACCGACAAAAAAGACACGTACTCATAAAACTTAATGCTAATATACGAATTGATACGAATTATACGAATAAAATACTTTGTTAATTCGCATCATTAGTATGCATTCGTATATTAGTATTATACGACTCCTTTTGTTATCTCAATAATCCTCTGTAATGATAGTGTCGTCGGCTTCATCTCCGGATTTTTCGTACTTCCGTTGAGAATCATATGGGTGCTGGCGTGAAGAAACCATGTCGCTTCCGGATCTTCTTTTTTGAGGATTTCATATAGAGGAGTCAAATCTACTTCTTTTTTAGGGATCGCTTTGATCCGCAGATATTTTTTGTTCGGATCTTTCCTCACGACAAGAACATACCCCATTTTCTGCCCGTAATGCACCACTTCGTCGTTTACGGTTTCAATCCCAAATGCTTTTCCCCATTCCGTATCAAAAAGAATTGCTTTTTCTTTGATCTCATGCTCTGCCCACACTTTATTCTGAAACATTTTATACGCTCCGTCCAAAGAGGTCATGATGAGGTCAACCAGTTTTATCGGATTATCCGCATATAAAAGGCGCCACCCGTCAATAATGGAAGGAAGCGAGATGTCCCAAAAATCCGCGGTCGGATTGGGGAAAAAGCACTCGCGGAAATGGTCAATATCATTCACGACCCGTACTAAACGTTCGAGTGCTTCGTCTTTTTTTTCAAGGGATTCAAGAACCAGTTGTGAGGCGCAGGTGTCCGCATCGCTTTGATGATGGTCAAATTTCCCGAAACCCGTATCGACGTGGATAATCTCGGAATTACTGTCAGCGGGAATATCATTCAGAGTCTTTCCGGCAGGAACAAACTGAAGAGCCGCATCGACCCATCCGGGAATACATTGCTTAATGAGCCAAATAGCACATGCCGCGTCCAGATCCGGCCCGATATGCGTCACAATCGTTTTCATCACAAAAAAGTATACTGTGTTTTTCTCCCTATCACAAGGTATGTTCTTACATTCTGGATCGTATGAAGTAGTATGCTAATCCAATTATGATCTGATATTTGATGAGGTGTAGTGATGGTAAAATTTTGGAGTAGGAGTCGGTGTCTCCGGACAATATATGACCCCGGGCATCGGATCACAGTACATCATATCTCCGGTGACCGGATCTTCTATCCCGTCAATGCATGCCGGCCTTGGAAAACAATGGGGGTGTCCTTTTTTCCCGCCGCCCAAAGCATCACTTCGTCTCTCCGCCGCATTTTTTTGATAGTTTCCATTCCGCGCGACACATACTGAAAAAAAAATCAAAACAAGTACGCTGCCGGTCAACAAAAGAATGCTGGAGTAAGATTTTTTCATAAGATACACTCGCTTTCTTAATCTACATTTTCATTGGAATCGTATCAGGGATTAAATGAGATGTCAATTGTGAATTCAAGGCCCGGCCTTGAATTCACAGCTCACTAATGATATGGTCATACATATGCCACAAAGAAAACCAATCTTTTTAAAAGATGGATATTATCATGTCTATAATCGAGGTCATAATAAACAAAATATCTTTCTTAATTACAAGGATTACACACGGTATCTGGTACGAATTGAGAAATATAAAGAGATACATCCGATAACACTACTTTGCTATTGTCTCATGCCAAACCACATCCATCTCATTCTTCGTCAGGAAAGTGACGAACCAATTGAAGTATTTATTCATCGTCTCCACACAGCGTATACTATGTTTTTTAATAAAAAATATGAACGAGTGGGCTCGGTCTTTCAAGGCCGATTCAAAGCGAAGCTCATAGAATCTGATGAGTATTTACTCCATGTTTCCCGCTATATTCATCTGAATCCAATTGAGCTTCTGCGAGCTCAAGGCCCGGCCTTGAATTCACAACTCGTACAATATCCATGGTCTTCCTACCATGAATATGTAGAACAATCTTCTCCCCTCTCCCATCCACTCTCTGATCCGTCCATTATCTTAGGATATTTTAACAAAGAACATCAAAAGCAATCGTATAAAAAATTCGTTGGAGATATGATAAAAACTGTGTCCGATGAAGATCTGGCGGAAATCAGCAGTGGTAAACTCTAGCCTCAAGGCCCGGCCTTGAAGTCAAGTTACTTATTTCGATAAATCAATCTTTGAAAGATGGTCAGTAAAATTGACGGTCCGCAGGATAAATTTTTCTTCTTCCTGCTTATATTCAATAATCGTAATCGAACATTCAAGAATAGAAACATCATCGAAATATCGTTTAAATAATGTTAAGTCAGATGAAGGAATAGTATTTCGCAAAAAATCTGAGATCGTACCGCCATGAGATACGATAATGACATGTTTGTCCAGTCCTCTGCATAAGTTATGTACTGCTTTTTCCATTCTTTTACCTGCTTGATATGACGACTGTCCGACAGGAGGAGACCAGTGTCGATGGGAAGAAGCTTTTTTCCAAATGGCCAAAAAATGTTCGAGATCATACTCTTCGTGTCTCCATTCCGCACGTTCTTCTAATAATGATTCAACCGTAATGGGAACTTGGAGAATATTTCCGATAATTTCAGCGGTCTGCTTGGTGCGAACCTTAGGGCTTGTCACAATCTGTTGGATGGGATAATGGGAAAGATAAAGGGCAGTATGTTTTGCTTGTTTTTTACCTAATATCGTCAAAGGTCCATTATCTTTTACATCGTTTTTTTCTCCATGGCGAACAAGATAAAAAACCGTATTCATAGGTTTGTGCTTAACTGTTCAGTTGTAGCCTCAAGGCCGGGCCTTGAATTCAGAACTCACCAATTTTGATCTAACTCGTAGTCAAGATTTTTATAGTGAGGAAGGTGTTTTATTTCTTCTTTCGTTAACCAACGCATGTCTTCATATTCCCCTTTAGGGTATTGAAATTGCTGATACGGTATGTAAACAACATAAACATAATCGAGATGTTTATGCGCTGGTTTTCCCTCATACTCAGGAATCAATTCTTCAAAAAAATATTGCTGATTCGGTATTCTGTCAGCATATTCATCTATGCGCTGGACTTTCGGCAGATAAGGAGAAATATTAATACCACATTCTTCAAGAGTTTCGCGTATCGCAGTTTCCAACGGATTTTCTGTCTCTTTACAGTGACCTCCGGGAGGAAGCCATACCTGGAGTTTTTTGTGTAATCCAAGAAGAACGCGGGTTGGTTCTTCATGAGAAAAAAGAAGCACAGTTGTTGTGTGATGTTTTATCATTCTTCTCGCTTCAAGGCCCAGCCTTGAATTCACACTGAGTTTAATAGCTTTGACCAAAAATCCAACGGTGAGAGGCGGTTTTGCCGCAATGGATACAAGTTCCCTTTTCCTCTTTTGCACCCAATGGTAAACATCGGGTTGTGGCTTTAGTTTTTTCTTTTATCTGTTTTTCACATGCCGGATCTTCGCACCAAAAAGCGTGCAAAAAACCACGGGTTGAATTCATGATTTTTACAAACTCACCCCATGATGAAACGTCGTGCGTGTTATCCTGTAAAAATTTCTTCTGTTTTTCAAACAGTCGTTTCTGTATATCACTTAATAAAGTATCAACAGTAGCTATAAACTCGTCGAGCTTCATTATTACCTTATCCTTAGTATCTCGTATTGCTACTGTTACTATGCCGCCTACAACTTCCTTCGAGCCGATTTCTAGTCTCATTGGAACACCTTTAACTTCCCATTTATTAAATCTCCGTCCAACACTTTCTACTGATGTGTCAGCCTGTAAATCTTGTAAATAAATTTCTATTTCTTCTGATGTATCAACTTTAACTCGAATACCCTTTTTCGTTAAATCTTTTTGAAGATTTTGTATATACGCAGCCATCTTTCTTACATCTGCCAACACATTCTCAGCTCCTCGGGGTGATGGAATGACGATGATAACAATTTGGTACGGTGCAATTTTTGGCGGTAATATAAGTCCATCATCATCTCCGTGTGTCAGAAACAATCCGCCCAGAGATCGGGTCGATAATCCCCATGATGTCTGCCAGACAAAATCCTGTTTTCCTTGGGCGTTTTGGAATTGGATGTCAAACACCTTAGAAAAATTCTGTCCCAGATCATGAGATGTTGCTGCTTGGAGGGCTTTGCCGTCCGGCATCAAAGGTTCAACGCAATACGTCGATACTGCACCGGCAAATTTTTCATTCGTACTTTTTAATCCGGTAATAACCGGCATAGCAAAATAGTCTTCATACATGGTCTGATACCAGAGTCTGGCCTTTTCTACCATTGCGAGATCTTCTTCATGGGCTGCATGGGCCGTATGACCTTCCTGCCATAAGAATTCCGTCGTTCGTAAAAATAAATACGTCCGCTTTTCCCAACGGACGACATTACACCATTGATTTAAAAGAAGTGGTAAGTCACGATAACTGTGAATCCATTTTGAAAACATCGCGTACATAATGGTTTCCGAAGTGGGACGGACAGCTAATGGCTCTGCAAGTTTCTCTCCACCGGCAATAGTTACGACCGCAAGTTCCGGAGAAAATCCCTCAACATGTTCTTTTTCCTTCTCCAGAAGCGACATGGGAATAAACATAGGGAAGTAAGCGTTTTCAACTCCTGCTTTTTTTATCATTCCATTAAATATTTCCTGTACTTTTTCCCAGATTGCATACCCATATGGCCGGATGACCATCGTTCCCCTAACAGGGCCATAATCAGCAAGTTCAGCTTTTAGGACAACGTCATTGTACCAATCGGAAATATTTTCTGATTTTTTCTTCAGTTCCTTTTTTTCAAATGTCATAGCGTATTAATAGTACCATGAGGAAAAGGGATTTGAAAGACGGCTTGTTTCCTTCTGTATTAAGAACTATATTTTACGCACTCATTTTTTACTCCATGATGTAAACATAGCGATATGTATATATGTAAGGAACGGGATAATTAGAGTCAACATGGAGATAATAATCCCGAATGCCATGAGTTCCAAAGAAATCCATAGGTACCATGGCCGATAGAAAAAATTAATTTCGTGCGTTCCGGCAGGGACATCAAACGATGTTAACCCAAATGAATTCTTTCTTGTGATAATGGGTTTTCCGTCCAGCGTCCCACGCCAGCTTGGCGTATAAGCAGAACTCCAAACTATTTTTTGATCAGTTGAAAGAGTTATACGGGCACTCAGTGCATCCGTTGTCAGAGTAAGGTTATCGACATCTTCATCTAAATCTAACCGCGGCATATCTTTTGCATCAACAGCATACAAAAGACGAGAGAATAACTTTATATATACAGTTTGATGTTGTAATCGAAACACTGCAGGCATAGCTATCGGATTGTATCCATATAGGGTTGGTGTTTTATCGTAATAATGAACGTTGATATGACGGTTTACCGTTGAACGACTGTTGGAAACTGCTGGAAAATTTTGAGTTTTGGAAGATTCAATCGCATTTAATTGATGTGGAAGAAGATATGTATACCAATCATAGAAAAAAACTAAACTACCCTCGCCTCTAAGGCGAGGGGTTTATATTTGGTCGATTTGAAATCGACTGTCGTCCTCCATAGGTTCCCCTTCTTGTTCCTTAATGTATTCCTGAATCATCTCGTCTGTTT
>Ga0209210_1001357_pt1 | contig 20690 bp, 19 predicted proteins | sample RifGroA1_FD_183991 | JGI IMG/M metagenome (GOLD analysis project Ga0209210, IMG submission 183991) | Contaminated groundwater microbial communities from Rifle, Colorado, USA - Rifle Groundwater A1 (SPAdes) (version 2) | ecosystem: Environmental > Aquatic > Deep subsurface > Groundwater >...
AGGCGATATTCCAAAACCCAATCTAAAAAGTAAGTTCTGGCACTCCTGATTGGGGCAATATCGCCTACGTCCTGGCAGTAATAAATAACTAAGAATCTGGTAATGCCGCCTTCAGCTACAGCTTCGTAAATAATATCTGCTCTGGATAGGCCTGATGTTGGCCTAGCATCCACATGATTTTCTACCATTACTCCAAGAGGTCTTCTATTTCGCCATTTTTCTTCCCTGCTTTTTGTGTAAAGGGCGCCATTAGTCGGGCACTCTTTATCCTTGACACCTTCCTCGTTACCGGAGGTGAAGTCCGTTAGCTTACCAAATGGGGTATTGATGTTAATTGGGCCTGATAGCACTGTTGTGAAAACCATAAAGGACGCTCCTGCTGACACCAAGTATAAAACTATGGCGCCTCCTCCTATTTGTATTTTTTTACTTTTTAAGAAGTTAGGTAGGTTCAATTTGATATTTTGGACACGTCGGACGTGCCTAACCGGGTTACGTCTTAAACCTGGCGAGCAGCTTTTTCTACCGCCTCTTTTTCCTCCTTAGATAATTTATGGTTGGGAGCTTTGGCTCCTACAACCTCTTTGGCATATATTCTCGTCCCGCTCCTTGAATGGAGAGATGAAAGAATGATGCCATTGTTTTTACTGTTCAGAAGTGCAACTGTAAAACTCTGGTCACCCCCCGACTCTTCAAAAGGATTAAATCTTATGAGAGCGTATTTGCTAAAGTGACTCAGGGCTAGATCTTTGTGACGCGCGAAAGCGCTTCTTATTTCAGAAATTTCTTGCGCTTCTAGATCGCCTCTTTTAACTATCCTCTCTAATATATTACCAAGATCTTTAATGTTCTCGCTTTTTCCCAGTTTTCTGTAGTGAGAAACCGCTTTTATAAGCAAAAAACTTAAGATTAAAACCCAAAGTGTGAGCGTGACAATTGCCAAAATAATGTATTGACTAATCTTAGGTTCATCCATCCAGATATTGGACAAATTTAGTACTCCCTTCTTTTACCACCCGTCTAATCAATTGTCAACGGTTGACAATTTGAAAATTGTGATAAGATTAGGCATAGAAAACATGCCATTTAAGTCTAAAAAGAAAAAAATTAGAGCCAGTGCACGAAAAATCGCGATTTCCGAAGAGGGACTTGCTGTATACAGATCTAGGGGCAATGGCGGCACAAGTGAAGCAGAAATTCAAAAACCCTCAACTCTTCAAAAAGCAATCATAACTCATGAAAACTACAATTATATTCCTAAAGAAATTATTAGAATTTTAGCTCTGGCTTCTCTTATTATAGGACTTCAACTAATTTTGCGCTTAAGCAATATAACTTTTTAAACTTACTAGTGAGATCTAGCCTGAGTTCAATCGTGCTTGACTTTGGTTTCGAGCCTGTGCTATGGTTGAACCTAGCTAAACCTAAATAGCCTCGAAACTATTAGCTTGTAAAGATTTAAACTTCATGCCCAAAAGGAGGTGACAAGAAGAATGGCTCAAATGTATTGTGTAAAGTGTCGAGCAAAGAGAGACGATCCAAATGCAGAGAAAGTAACCATGAAAAATGGTAAACCAGCTATGAAAGGAAAATGCCCTGTTTGCGGCACAACAATGTTTAAAATTGGTGGCTAATGCCGCTATTTTCAGTTGAAAAAACCCCAAGGGAATGATTGTCAGAAGGGGTTTTTTCGCCAATTAGGGAGAAAGAATGATTAAGGTTGTTCTTTGTATCGCGTAAAGAGCTTTAAGGATAAAATCCTTGTATTTATAAAGATTTTCATAAAATTCCTCGCTGCCAGTTACTGCTTTTTCTTTTTCAAATTCCCAAATTATTTTAGTCACCTGAGTAGAATTTTCGTCTTTTGTGAATAGCTCAATTTTATTGTAACCAATAGTTTCATTCGAGCCTAGAAACGTATGCTCTAGGTCTTGAGCAGACGAAAGTGCCTGGGCGTCGGAAACAACAGCGGGCATAACTTTTACAAAAAGACTAGCATCTTGCCCTTGAGGCATTTCAAGAGCAGCAAATATTTTATTTATATTTCTATCAAAGGCGGTATCGTGGATAAATGTGACAGTGGTTACTTCCTTCTCGTTGGTTATCATCTCCCATGTGTAGACAGTTTTTGTGAAACTTCTCAGCGAAGGCGGTATGTCTGGAATTCTGACTATATTTTGAAAGTTTTCTTTGAGCTTAGAATTAATGTTGTCCGTATTTTGCTTAACCACTTTAAAGCTAATAATAAAAGCGTAGATAAAGATTGAAATAAGAAATATCAATATTATCGCGAACGATATCAATACCTTTCTCTTCACAAGATTATTCTAACATCTCAATTAGCTTAAACAGTCTTAGGATCTGGCTTTCAACTTCAGTTGGAATTATGTTGCATACACTATTTTATTTTGTTGACAGCTTACAACTATAGCTTTACGATGGAATTAGATTGGAAATCGGGGATAAAACAATCACTGATCCTGAATTGACTCCAGTCCCTCAGCCCCAAACTGTGGTTGGTAATACACCACCAAATTCACCATTTCAAACATCTGCCAACGCCACTAATACACCAGCGGGTGAACCAACACCGTTTAAAGAAACAGCTTTGGATCAGGGAAAATCAGGAATGCCTAAGTTACCACATTTTTCCAAGAAAATTTTATTAGTAATTATCTTTCTCATCATTGTTATTGTTGCGGGTTCTGTTGGCGGATTTCTTTTTTTTATTAACAGAACTGTAACAAATTACACCTTGATTCCTGAAGATACTCAATTTTATTTGGGCTTGTCAGTTAAAAATCACCCTCAAGTTCAACAACTATTAGAACTCTCGAAAAAATTCCCGGGGGGAGAAAAGATGGTTGAATATATTGATAAAAACAGAGTTGAAATTTTGGGGACTAGAAAAGATCCATTTAAAACTATTCTAGATCTAGTAGAGAGTGAAATATTTCTGGCAAAAATTTCTGACGATGAACTTGACCCTACACCTAGTCCGATTCCTGGTGGGTTGGGTGAAATCCCCCCACAACCAAGAAGAGGGACTAATGCTTTGGAACAATTAGTAAATATCGTGGAGTTTAAATCAAATAGTGAGGCAAAAGAAAAATTTGGAAGTATAGAACTGGACAGTAATATTACAACAACTAAAGAAGCATATGGAAGCGCCGAACTTGCATATTTTGAGCTAAAAACTCAAGACGAGAATGAAACGACAGAAACATTTAAAACAGGAGCATTGCCTTATCAAGTAACTCTTCCCCTGTCAAAATCTATTTATGCATCACAACTTAGTAATTTTATTGTAGCTGCAGACAAAGAAAGTGATGTTAAAAAAGTTATAGATTTGATTACTAATTCTAAAGATGAAAAATTAAAAAGCATAAAAGACGATGAGGATCATAATGAAATTGTAAGCCATTTTCCAGACCAATATTTGTTGAAATTTTATCAAAAGCAAGTTTTGGATCCTTTTTCCAATTTAATTCCTACTTCTGCGTTACCTACATTTTTTGGAATAGGTGATACTACCTACGATACAAGAAAAAGAGAGACTGAGGGTGATAATGTGATTACAGTAAAAAGAGGCCTGACAATTGTTGCTGAAGATAATGGCGTTGGCTTTTCTTCTTATCAACTAACTAATAAATCCCGAATTGAACAAGGTTTAAAACATGGTTTTACAATAAGTGGTTCCCTCGCGTCTAAACTGCCTTCTAAATTTAATGGTAAAGAGCCACTCATATATTTTGAAGTCAAAAATATTCGGGGAGTAATACAAGATCAATTAGATCAACTTGATGATACTGCTAATAAATCGAGTGATAAAAACCAGAAGGAGTTATTTGAAAGAGCTAAAGAGGGTATAGAAGAGATGAAAAAGCAATTTGAGGAATTTTTCAATTTAGATGTCGACGACGATTTGCTTTCGTGGATGACTGGCCAATCTGCATTTGTTTTTGCTCCCGGCAGAAATGGTGAATCCCCGGAAGCGTTAGCTGTTTTTGAAGTTGATGACACGAAATTGGTTGAAGAAAAACTTGCGAAATTTAAGATGATTGATTATATAAAACAACAACAAATTCAATCTCTTTCATCTCAGTTAAAAAATGATATAGGTTCTTTGGCAACAGAATTACAAGCGTATTACACAACACCAGGCCAAGGAGTTTACCCTGCTAACTTGGAAGAAATGGTAAATATTGGGGGTTTAAAACAATTACCGACTAACCCTTTTGGTGGTGAATATGGCTATGTAACATGTCTGGATAGAACAGAGGCGGCTGTTTATGGCCTTGCGGGAGATACGGGAACTTACTGGGTTTGGAGTTCGGAACAAAATCGAGCAGGAGATTCCGGTTCAGATACTCCTCCTGTTAATTGTAATGTGGTGGTAACTTATACATATGGTAATGAAAAACCATTCAGTCGGCTCGATCCTGAGATCACACAGTATAAAAATAGCAATATATATTTCTACCCAATCATTAATTTTGGTGAAGAAGTATATGGATTTAGATTTACGTTTGTGGGTAATTTGGTTATTTTTTCGGTTGGAACTTCGGAAAACGTTCTGCGTGAATTAATAGACCAAAACGGGTCAACACAAAATCCATTGAGTGCTGATTCAAAATGGCAAGAACAATTTGCAAATGCACCCCAAATAATCGGCAGCAATTTCTATATTGTTCCTAAAAATATAATGGGGTTGTTTGAATATTATGTGACAAAATTTCCGAATTATAGTGAATATATAGAGAATGATTGGGTTACTGTGGCACAAGGATATCTTAAGGCACTTAAGACAGTTGGGACGACGACGACCCAAGCTAATCAAACATTTATAACTAATACTTTTATAAATGTTCAGGAACTTTCTGCGGATGAAAATAAAAAAGTTGAGGAGGCTCTGCAGAGAATTTTGGATGGTACTGATGAATACACGCAGAAAAGAACCAAACAAGCGCAAGATGCACAAATTAAGAATGACATAGGATCACTTGCAACAGAACTTCAGGCTTACTACACAACACCTGGCCAAGGTTTTTACCCTGATAGATTAGATGATTTGCTGGTTGATGGTGGCCTTCGACAAATGCCGCAGTCTCCAAATGGAGGAAGTTATGAATATATTACTTGTAAGAGTAATGCCGAATCATTAGTTTACGGGAAATTAGCTGGTTCAGAGAATTATTGGGTTTGGAATTCCGTATCTAATCGGGCCATTGAGGCTAATACACAACCTGATACTAATACATGTCTTAGCGGAGCGCAAAGCATAAATGATGTTCAGGGCGTGAAAGACTCACCTAGTGCACTTGATGTATTTTGGCAAAATATAAAAAATTCTGTTAGCTCACCGTAAATTTCTTTCGAAATATTGAATAACTTTGGAAATATATTCTTGAGGATTTTGTTTGTAAGCTTTGACATGGCCCGCTTCTGCAACCACCCAGAGGTCACTCTTAGGACTTGATCTTTGGAGTTCTACCGAATCTTCTAATGGAATGTATTTATCATTGTTGCCGTGAATTAATAATAATTCTTTGTCTGGGTAATTTTTAAGAATTTTTTTTGGGATCATCTCGTCAAATTTTATAGAATAGACAACTCTTGCCCAGAAGCTAATCCCCCGTGAGAAAATCCTTGGAAGACCTGACCTGCCTGGAAGTTCACGCTCAACTAACTTATTGATATCCGAATAAGATGAATCAAGCACAATACCACCAACTTCTGGAATTAAGGGAAGAGCTAAAATCGATGTTCCGGCACCAAGGGAAATTGAAACTATTCCCAGCTTTTTGTCCGCGAATCCTTTTTCTTTTAGAAAATCATAAGCACCTGCAAGATCATATTTTTCATATGCACCGATTGAATAGATTGCGTAATCAGAATTTCCTCTACCCCTAAAATCGAATAACAATACATTGAACCCATAGGAAATTAAGTCTTTGGCTACTAAATCTGAACCGTAACCCGGGTCTATCCGGTTTTGGTCGCTTCCGGAAACCAAAATTATTACTTTTTCCGATTGACCGGATTTAAAAAACCATCCTGTGATGTTTAGATTATCAAATCTGGAGGGAAAATTGACGTCTTCGTATTCCTGACTAATCTGTTCAGGATTAAATTCAAGTGGCTTTGGTTTTGGATGGGTTAATTTGTATAAAGCGTAGTAAGTAATAGAAAAATAAGCGATAACTACTAAAACCAAGAAAAATATTAATACTTTTAGCAAATTCTTGAGGGTGATATATCTTTTGATTAAAATTGACCAGTTAGTACGCAGGATAAACCAAAAAGCCTGAAAAATGAACTTACGGGATTCTTTATGTGTAAGCTCTAATTCTTTAGTTTTTATCTTTATCGCTTTTTCAAAAAGATCTAATTCCTTCTTAGAAATTAGGCTAATGCTTGATTTGAGGTAGAAACCAAAAGTATTAATCTCTATTTGTGATTTGGCTTCATTTTCTAATCTTTGTATTTTTTCCCCTTTTTCATTAAGTCTAATATTTAAAAATACTAGTATGCTGTCTAATTGCCAAAGAATCGCTTTTGTTGCGTATTTGAGAGAATTTTTCAAAAACAATGGTGAAATAGCAAGAGCAAAAAGCGATATGTAAAAAGGGATTTGCAGTGCTTTCCACCTTTCCCAAAAAGTTATTTTGGGCTTGATTAGCGGCCGAATATCTCTACCAAACAATATTTTCCCTTCATATTTGAATTTTTCAAAGATTATAACTTGGGTAATTAGTAAGAATGCAACGGGTTTCCATGATGGTTTTTGGATCCTACCTCCTTGCCAGTCTAACCATCCATGAGGAATAACAAAAATCGGGACATAGAGATGTGTTGATTTCTCAAGTTTCTTTAGTAGTTTTTCTCCAAAATTTTTAGGCTCAGCAGTTGAGAGAACACGCTTAAACTGTGTTTGATATTTTTCGTCAAGATCCCAAAATATATCTGTTGAATAGTCCTCAATCGCTTTTCTATTTCCTCCTGATTTCAGTTGAATTACTAAATCTATATCAGAGACACCTATTTTAAATTCCCCTCTGGCAGCAGACCCAAACAAAATAATAAAGTCGATGTGGTCGCCATAAGTAGTAGCTACTTCTTCAGTGAGTTCTGTAAGAAATTTATCAATTATTTGCTGATCTTCTGTCATATTTTTTCTTAAAAATTCCGGCAATTATTATTATTAAAAATAGTACTAATACTATGGTTAAAAGCGCAGACCACAAACCCAAAACTTGAATTAATAGTTGAATGCTTTGACCAAAAACTCTCCCAAAGACCCAATAGAGCGAAACCCAAAGTATTGATCCAAAAAAGAGGTAAGGCAGGAATACTTTAAAGTATGGAAGAGAAAATATCCCAGCAAAAACCGTTGCTGCAAATCTTAAACCAGGTATTAATCTCGCTAAGATTATTGCAGCACCACCCCATTTGTCAAACCAACTCTCAATCAAATTTATTCGCTTTTGACTAAGACCCAGAAATTTTGAACTTTTGAATAAAAGAGGGTGACTAAATTTTAAAAAGAGAGAATATAGAATTGTTGAACCGATTAGGTTACCCAGAACTACAGCTACAAGTATGTGCCAAAAATTAATCTGTCTATAGCCAGCTGCCAAAATTAAAATATCGTATGGAATAGGTATTGGAATGCCCGCTTCAACTAATAGAACTAAGAAAAATAGAAAAGTTACAGAAAAGTTATCAAAGAATGTTAATAAGTCTTGTGGGATCATTTTAAATGATGCACCTTCGCTAGTCTTTGCGCTAAAAGTGCTTGTTCTTCAATATGAGATCGCACATTAAAATCATACTAAACCTTAAGTATAAATTGCATTCTAAAAACTGGGTAGAATAACCTTGCCCGTAGTGGCAGCGGCTCAGCTTTGATTACGGTTAGCTTGAGTTCTTTAAAAATTTCTAGCCATTCTTTTTCTGATTTAAACGTGGCTTTATTGTTTAATGCCCATGCTTTGTTAAATGCTAAACCATGCAAAAAAGTATCAATCCTATCAACTGGGTTTCTAGTAATAATATCCTCATATACAATGATATAGTCTTTGACTACTCTCTTTGCCTCCAATAACACCATGGAGGGCTTTTCTGCGTGGTGAAGAACAAAAATAATAAGAGCATGGTCGAAGGCCTTATCTTTGAAGGGAAGGGTTACACCATCGTAAACTACCATTGGCAAATTCACTTTTCTCTTGTCAACAACGTCTACTAGGGTCATCTTTAATTTCAGTTCATCTGCAATCTTCTTTGCTGTAATCCCGAAACCCGAACCAATATCCAAGACTTTTGAATTTCGATGTACGTACGGGGATATTTCCCGGATGATATGACCAGCTGCTTTGTTTCTAAAAAGTTTGTCAAAGATGTTAGGCTCGTCCATGATTTAAATAAGAAAAGATTATATCAACAACTTCTTTTGCAGCATGGGGTTTTGCAATTTTATGGCAATTTAATCGCATCCTGCTTAACTCTTGCGGGTTTGATAATATCTTGTTTACCTTATAGCCGATTAAGTCTATATTTGTGACGATTTTCGCTGCACCTGACTCAATCAAAAAATCAGCATTTGCTTGCTCTTGTCCTGGATAAGGTGAAACTATCAACATTGGAAGGTCAACTGACAGAGCCTCTGAAACTGTTAAGCCTCCTGCTTTTGTTATGAGGATATCTGAAACTCTCATCAATTCATGCATATTCCTGGCGTAACCGAAAACTGTTATTTTATTTTTTAATTTTGCTTTTGCAATTTCTAGTTTTTGTGCAAGTTTTTTATTATTACCAGCTACTGCCAAAATTTGAACTGTCCCTTGTACGTCTTCTAATGATTCGATAATTTCTAAAAATGGTGATCTGCCTGCAGCTCCTCCAAGCACCAAAATAGCAGGTAAACTCTTTTCTAAATTAAACTTTTGTCGAATTTTTCCTTTATCAAATTGTTCTGAGAAAATCGGATCTATTGGAATTCCGGCTACCCTAATTCTTTTTTCACTAACCCCTCGCTTTTGAAGCTGAAACTTCATCTCTTCACTAGCTACTGTGTAAAAATCAACCTCAGGAGAAATCCAGTAGTGGTGAATTTCATAATCGGTAACGTTGACTATTAAATAGCAATTAAGCATACCAGCTGATTTGAGTTCAGAAATGATCTTCATAGGGAAGAAATGTGTACAAACAACTATTTGGGAATTAAAATCTTTAATATGCTTAATAAGGGGTGCAGCATTTGATTTGCCTATGACGTATTTTATTTCTTCGCTAATTTTGACTCCAAGTTCTTTAATTTCTTCTTGCGAATAATTGTATCGGTCGTAGATGTATCCCCAAACCCAAGGGAATTTGTTAACAATATTTAAGTAAAGTGATGGTAAGACTTTTTTAAATACAGCATCTGAGTAATCCAGGGCATCAATCGACTCGACTTTAATTGTAGAATCTCGAATTATTAATGCCTTTTTGACAGCTTCGGCTGCCTTTACGTGTCCAGAGCCAAAAGAGGCCGAGATAATGAGAACTTTCTTCATCGTTAACAGTTGGGCAATCTATATTTAGAATACTATATGTGTTGCTTATAGAACCACTTCCACAACCTCTACTTTTCAAAAATATGCTGCGGATTTAAGAGAGATCTTATATGGTTTTGGGTGATGAAAAATTGCAAGGAGTCACTTTTTACTCAACCTTTTGATAAAGCTTTGTTCATCGATAAACCAAGTGATTAGGTCAAGAACCGCGATTATAAAAGTGAACCCAAAATAAACAGTGATCGTTTGGATATTTTGCAGATCCAAATTTTCAGCAGAAGCCAAAGTAAACAGCAAAAATAATGAAACCGGCCAAATAATTAGAAAACCGATAAATGAAGACAAGTCTGACAAAAATCTCCAGATTTTTGAACTGTAAAAAATTAAGCCTGATCCGTTAATTAAAGCCACAATTATGGCGAATACCATGATACTCTGATAAACATGAAGAGATGCCGGCCAACCAAATCCAAAAAGCGGATTTAAATCACTGATTAGCTTCGGCAGTCGTAAAAAATCCCAAAAATTGGAAGTTCTGATGTGAAGAGCTGAAACGACTAGAATTCCTACCAAAAAGATTACTAAATGGGCAAACTGCAGAATCCTGATTTTTGGCTGCATATATACACCAATAGTCTAGCAATCTTTAGGTCGTATTAAAATATCGATTGAGGGTTTTGTGATATTCATCTTATAATTAAGCTAGTGGGTTACATCAAAAATTATGAGGCTCTGGCAACGAGTGATGAGCGCAAAATAGTTTTAGATCTTATTGAAGCTGCCGTAGCTTCGATACAACCAGAACTAATTTTGCGCAAAAATTTTTCACTACAAAGTAAAAAATTAACGATTCAAGATAAAGTACTAAATATAGGAGAGTATAAACGCATTTTTTTAATTGGTTTTGGCAAGGGCTCAGCCAGAATTGCTTCGATCATTGAAAGAACTCTGGGAGATTTACTTACCAGAGGTTACGTAATTGACGTAACGAGCGAGAATTTTTCAAAAATAGACTTTACGCTTGGCACTCACCCGCTTCCGTCGCAGGCAAATATTGATTTTACTAAAAACGTTGTTGATAAACTTTCAAGTCTATCTGAAAAAGATTTAGTACTGATCCTGACTTGCGGCGGGGGTTCTGTAATGTTTGAAAAACCCTACAGCCTGACGCTTGATCGAATGATTGAAGTTAATAGGGTCCTGCTTCACTCAGGGGCAGACATTCGGGAAATGAACGCTGTCAGAAAACACTTGGATGTTGTTAAGGGGGGCGATTTTGCCAAAATTGTCTATCCGGCAACAGTGTTTAACATGATTTTTTCGGATGTGCCTGGGAATGATTTTTCAGTGATTGCCTCGGGACCGACAGTGAGGGATAAAACTACGGTTGAAGACGCCCTTAATGTTTTAAAAAAATACCACATCGAGGAAAAATTGAAACTTTTGCCTTCCGATTTTGTCGAATCGCCAAAAGATGAAAAATATTTTGAAAAAATCGAAAATATTTTGATGCTCAGTAACTTAACAGCCCTTGAAGCTATGGAACAAAAGGCTATCAACCTACATATCTCTGCCAAGATTTTTTCTGACAGATTCCAAGCAAATGCGGCCGAGGCAGGCAAAAAGCTGATTGACGAAACTCCCCCACACTCAATTCTTTTGGCAGGCGGTGAAACGTCGCTTAAGATAACGGGAGGCGGCGAAGGCGGCAGGAATCAGCATTTAGTTTTGGCGGCATTACCATACATTTCTAATGGGACTGTTATCGCCTCTTTTGATTCCGATGGTTGGGATAATACCCCAGCCTGTGGAGTGATTGCTGACTTTCAAACTGTCAAGAAAGCCAAGAGTCGTAATCTGGATTTCAAAAAGTATCTTGACGACAACGACAGTTTTGCTTTTTTTAAGGCTGTCGGCGATGCTATACTGACAGATAGACTACCGACAAACGTTTCAGACCTGATGATTGTTCTCAAAAAATGACTAGCGAACTTCACGAAGAAAAGTTACAAGAACTTGAAGAAAAGTCTAACGAGATTAGACAGCTTATAATTAAGACACTACTCGAGGCAGGATCTGGGCATAGCGCCGGGCCTTTAGGAATGACTGATATTTTCTGCGCCTTTTACTTCCATATATTAAACCATGACCCAAAAAAACCTGACTGGCCCGAACGTGACCGATTGGTTCTTTCAAACGGCCACATTTGCCCGGTCCAATATGTGACTATGGCGCTTGCCGGTTACTTTCCAATTGAAGAGTTGAAAACTTTGAGAAAAATAGATTCCCGTCTGCAGGGACATCCACACAGAACAGCTCTGCCGGGTCTGGAAACAACAAGCGGTCCATTGGGTGAGGGTTTATCACAAGCGATCGGTATGGCACTTGCTGCCAAATTGGATAAAAAGGATTATAGAATATACGTCCTAACTTCCGACGGAGAACATCAGGAAGGTAATATCTGGGAAGCTGCGATGTTTGCCGGCAAAAATAAAATTGGCAATTTAACTCAAGTCATAGACAGAAATAATATCCAAATAGATGGCTTTACGGAAAATATTATGCCTCTTGAACCCTTGCGTGAAAAATATTTGGCTTTTAATTGGGAGGTTATAGATGTTGACGGGCACAATATCCGAGAATTCGTTGATGCCATCGGAAAAGCCCAATCAACTCATCAAAAACCAACAATAATTATCGCCCACACAATTCCGGGCAAAGGGGTAAGTTTTATGGAAAATGATTATAAATGGCATGGCTCAGCCCCGGATGATGAACAGGCTAAACAAGCCCTCGCTGAACTTAGGACACTTCAAGGAAAAATCGTCAGTGAGCACGAATGATGCTTAATCCTGCCTTAAAATTAAACCAGAAGATTTTCGATAAAGATGTTGAAGTTGCACCAACTCGTAAGGGTTACGGTGATGCTTTGGAAAAGCTCGGCGAGGTAAATCCAAATGTTGTTGTTTTGTGCGCTGATTTGACTGATTCTACCCAATGCGCAAAGTTTGCCGAAAAATTTCCTGAAAGGTTCATTGAATGCGGGGTTGCCGAACAAAACATGGCAGCAATTGCAGCCGGTCTTGGTGTGAGCGGAAAGATTCCTTTTATTTCATCTTACGCTACATTTTCTCCGGGGAAAAATTGGGAAACTATTAGAACTACGATTGTTTACAACCAGTCCAACGTAAAAATTGCCGGGCATCATAGTGGGATTGTAACCGGAGCCGACGGAGCTACTCATCAGGCAACTGAAGATATTGCAATTGTCAGAGCTTGGCCATGGATAAAGGTTATCGTACCTTGTGATTGGCATGAAGCTTTACGGGCAACTGAGGTATCGGCTGATATAAAAGGTCCTGTTTATCTGAGATTTACTAGGGACAAAACCCCAGTGATAACGACAGATAAAACTCCTTTTGATATAAACCACGCTCAAGTATATTGGCTGAGTAAAAATCCTCAAGCTACCATATTTGGAACAGGCCATCTACTTTACTACGCACTAGCTGCAGCTAGTGAACTTGAAAAGGAAAAAATCGAGGTTGATGTTGTTAATGTAGCCACAATAAAACCAATTGATGAAAAGGGAATTATCAGCTCGGCAGAAAAAAGCGGAGCGGTGGTAACTGTCGAAGATCATCAGATAACCGGAGGGCTTGGAGGTGCAATTGCCGAAGTATTAAGCCGAAATAAACCACTACCAATGGAATACATTGGGCTTCAGGATACATTTGCCGAATCTGGAAAACCTGCAGAGTTAATTAAAAAATATAAAATGGATGATACGGCAATAATTGAAGCTGTAAAAAAAGTGATGGAGAGGAAAAATGGTTGATTTAGCAAATGATCTTAAAAAAATAATCAAAGGAGATGTGGAAGCGGATGAAGAAACTTTGAAAACGTATAGTCATGACGCCTCACTTTTTGAAGTAAAACCCCAAGTGGTTGTGTTTCCAAAAGATCAGAAGGATGTAGAATCGTTGGTTAAATATGTAAGCAAAAATACAAAAAATAACTCTAAACTTTCTCTAACTGGACGCTCTGCAGGCACTGATATGAGTGGTGGCTCAATTGGAGAATCTATAATTGTGGCATTTGGAAAATACTTTAATCACACACCAAGTGTAAAAGGTAATATCGCAACAACTGAACCTGGTGTGTTTTATCGGGATTTTGAAGTTGAAACTCTAAAACAAAACCTTATTTTCCCATCTTACCCCGCTTCGCGCGGTATATGTGCCATGGGTGGAATACTGAATAATAATTCCGGAGGGGAAAAATCCCTGCAATATGGAACCACAGAAAAATATATTAGGAGAGTTAAGGTCGTATTAAAAGATGGAAAAACTTACGAATTTAAATCTCTAAATGAAGCTGGATTAAATATGAAAATGGCACAAAATGATTTTGAAGGAGAAATATACAATAAATTATACAAACTAATAACAACTAATTATGAAGATATTATGGAAGCAAAACCAGATGTTAGTAAAAATTCCGCCGGATATTTTCTCTGGAATATTTTAGATCGCAAAAAAAAGATATTTGATCTTACGCAGCTTTGGACAGGAGCTCAGGGAACACTGGGCTTGCTTCTGGAAGGAGATTTGGAACTTGTGCCAGTTCACAAACATAGAGGAATGTTGATTATTTATTTAAGAGATATGGCTCATCTTGGACAAATTGTTAATGAAGTATTAACTTTGAAACCTGAAAGTTTCGAATCTTATGATGATAATACGCTCAAGCTAGCGCTAAAATATTTTCCTGAATTTACAAAACAACTTGGCCCTATAGGAATGATTCAGGCGGGAATTGCATTTTTACCAGCGTTCATTTCACTGTTTGCCGGCCGGAACTTGCCAAAACTTGTTTTGCAGGTAGATTTTACCAGTGATAGTCGGAGGGAAGTCAATAAAAAATTAGGTACTTTACGGGAAAAGTTAAAACCGCTTCATCCTTTCACTCAAATAGCAGAAGAGGGCCAAGAAAAAAAATACTGGTTAGTTCGACGCGAAAGCTTTAATCTACTGCGAAAAAAAATAAGAAATAAACACACTGTACCTTTTATAGATGATTTTGTAATTAAGCCGGAATTTATATCAGAAGTTATTCCTCAGGTAACTAATATTTTGAAAAAGCATCCGGAATTTATTTTTACCGTAGCAGCTCACGTAGGTAATGGAAATTTTCATATAATTCCGCTCGCTGATATAAAAAACGACAATGTAAGGCGCGCTATTCCAGAAATTGCTAATCAAGTATATAAAATTATTGCAAAATATAAAGGTTCAATAACGGGTGAACACAATGACGGGATAATCAGAACTCCTTATTTAAAACAGATGTATGGAGCAAAGATTTATTCTTTGTTTGAAGAAACTAAAAAAATCTTTGACCCTGATAATATTTTTAATCCTGGAAAAAAAGTTAATGGTACTCTAGATTACGCAATGAAACATATAAGGCTTGAGTGGTAAAATATATACGTGGACGTATTTGTAAAGCTATTTAATTTACCTTTTTGGGAAAAATTTGCCGATTTTCATGGACTTCTTTCCATGCTTTCGCTGATATTATTTGGAGCGGGAATAATCTTATATTTTGTAGTTAGAAAGAGCAATAACTTTTTCTCCTGGTTTAAAAATATTTTATTAGCTTTATTTATTGACCTGGTTCTTTTAGATACCGCAGGCTTGACTGTTTATATACCCTATCGTGCAGAAGGTGGCCCGAGAACAATACTTAAGGCTTCGGAGGCTACCGCTTGGTATCATACTGTAATTTTTGAACATAAAGAATTTTTAGCATTTGCCCCCCCGTTGATAATTTTGACTGTATATCTGGTTACTAAATCTTTAGGATCGAATTTTAACAATGATTCAAATTTAAAACTTCGTCGGTCTGTAATTTTCGGATTAATCGTAAGCTTAATATTCGTGTTAATAGTTGCTGCCGAAGCTGTTCTGGTAACTAAAACAGCACCTGTGAGATGAAAAATGGAAGATAGTTATAAGGCAAATAAATATTTATTATCCGCTTCTATTACGTTACTTTTATTCGCCTTCATAAATATCTTTAAAACCGCTTTCCCTGCTTTTAGCGCTACGTTAAATTTTTATCCTCCGGTTGGACCACTTCTGGGGGTTTATATTCTTTCTATTATTATTTATTTAATATCTCTGGGAATTTTTACAGCTGTAAAAATAAATAGTCAAAAATCTGTATTTTGGTTTTTCGTATTTTCGGCAATTGCCTTTTTACTATTAGTTTTTCCGCCAATTTTTGAGCCAATCGCCCATTTATTAGGTCAATGAGGAAAAAGTTAACGGTCTTGAAGTAAATTGTTAGAATACTGGATTCAGGGAATAAATCATGTAGAATCCGAGTAACAGTAAAAATAATCCAATCCCAAGCCTCATTAGTCCCCTATGTTCCGTTCGCCATGCCTCAAGTTTTTCTGAAGAAGTTCCAAAATAAGTAACCCCAATAATTACAAAAAGGGGAATTATGAAGATGAAATTATAAAGCAGGAGCAGCGGAACAGCCTCTGCAAATGCTCCTTTTGAAAGAAGACCCAAAACAGCGAGGTACGGCGCTCCGGTACATGGAAGCTCCACAAGCACAACAAATACACCAAGCAAAGCGGTAGTTAAAATTAAGAGCGCCGTGTTGCCTCGTTCTAATTTTTCTATCTTGCTTGTATAGTATTTAATCCTTTCCCCTCCACCTGGAATTATTTGAAGAGAGAAACCTTTCCCATACCAAAAGTAGTCTTTAATTTCAAATAGACCAGCAGCGATTGCAATTAACGCCGCTATCCAGTAAAAGGTTGTTGCAAAACCAGTGCCAATTGCAACTTTTAGAATTCCGAATCCTAGCAGAAGGTAGGTTATATACACCACTATTGAGTACAGAAGTCCGAAAATTAGCATTTTCTTAGGACTTTTGAACATCCTGGTCATAAAGGCTATTAAAAATATGAGAACACCAAATACGCAGGGGTTAATGCTGTCGACAACTGCTGCTACTATAACAATCGGCAATGTTAATTCTTCACCAAACATTTATTCCTCTAGAGTTCCTTTCGGCACGCCTGCAAAATCTGCCAAGTTTTCTAATGATTGTAGCCCAACAATTCTTTTTACTTCTACGCCGTCAACTTCAATTATAAATGTTGGTGTATGGTCTATCTTTTTTGCTAAACATAGTTCTACTTGGGGGTTTATGCCTTCGGGATGGCACTCTACCTGATTTAATTTAGTATATGCTTCACCTAAGAGTGCTTCCTGACGTTTACAGTTTGTGCATCTAACGGATTTGTAATAAACTACTCCCTTTTCGTTTAACGCTTCTACGAAAGGAGTGTGGTCTTTAGTTGTGGTTTTTGCATTTTGAGCAAAATATGTTACTCCAGCAGCTACGAACCCTGCAAGTACTATAGGAATCGCCATTCTAAATACAATACTCGCTTTTTGTTTCATAGCGACAAAAGACATCACGAGAATTGCTAGCATTAATAATTTTGAAGTTTCGCAAAGAATGCAAAACGCTTTAATAACAAAAGCCTCAACTGCGGTTAAATAATATGAAGGTATAAGGACGAAGAGTGTCAGAAAAAATATTATCTGAAAAACACCTTTACTTCTATTAAATAAGGTAAGTAGGAGGGTAAGCCCAAAATATCCTAAACCAAGAATAGATACTGGCAGGCCAAAAATTTCTGAATATAGGCTGGTAGTTACTACATCACAAGAAACAGTTTCTGAAAGATCACAAAATGATTTTGCTTGGGAAAAATGAATATAAGTTAAATATGCCATTATTACAAAGCCTACAAGAGAAAAGGCGCTTATTAAATGGCGATGAAGCGAAAAGGCCGACTGTTTAGATAGTTTTTTTGATTTCATTTTTAAAAAAGTTGGGAATAAAAATACATATTTAGCCCAAAAACTTTAATAGCCAAGAGTTTGATTTAACAAATCCTGATTTTTCGATTATATTATCTAATCCCCAGATTCGACCAGCTCCAATTGCTGCTAAAGCTATAAATACTAATGAATAAATAATATGGTCGTCGATAATAAATGCATTATCTGGTGGAAATCCAGCTGCCCAATATAGGATCATAATGACAATTCCCCAAAAAGCTGACCATCTAACCAACACACCAAGGATCACTGCAGTTCCTACTAAAAGCAAGCCCCAAGCGTTCAGCTTGTCAACTAGTACATTACCTGTCATAGAGGAGAAAATTGATGCGAATGGTCCGTCCAACCTACCCAAAAATCCAGCTGCTGTCCAATCTTTGGCATCTGTAAAGTATGTGATGACTTTAGTCCAACCTGCATAGAAGAAAACCCAACCAATAGCTAGCCTCAGAACAAAAATGGGTACTCTCACTAAGTTTGTCATCTTACCTGTACTTTAATCTTAACAAAATTCGCAGCCTTTAGATTTGGTTTTTGCCTTCTTGCTTATTTTTATTTTTTTGGGAACCTTTTTCTTACCTTTCCCTTTTTTACTCACTAACCCAAATACCGCCATACTCTTAGCTTAAACCTAGATTAAATTAGTTGTCAATTGGATTGTGAACAAAAGGCTGCTGGGGGTATATTTAAATAAATGGAACAAACTGCCCAAGACCCGTACTCTCAAACCAAAGATCAGATCTTAAATTCTTTGGATTCAAAAGATACGGGCTTGAGCGAAAGTGAAGCGAGCTCGCGGCTGGAAAAGTTTGGCGCCAATGTACTCACTACCAAGAACAAGATATCGGCATTTTCCATTTTCCTGGAACAATTTAAAAACAGCTTAATTCTTATTCTGATTGGTTCTGTCTTTCTTATTCTTTTTATCTACTTTTTCGGCAACCATGATTCTTCTGATCTAGTAGAGGCCGCTTTAATCTCGGTTATTGTTTTAATGATAACTCTCTTGGGATTTTTCCAAGAATACAAGGCAGAAAAATCGATAGAGGCTTTGAAAAGCTTGTTGGCTTTTAAGGCAAAAGTAAAACGAGAGGGAATTGAAAAAGAAATTGACGTTAGCACCATTGTTGTGGGAGATATCGTTGTCTTGGAGGAGGGAACGAAGGTGCCTGCGGATATTCGCCTACTGGAAGTTTTTAATCTTCACACAAGTGAAGCCTCCTTAACAGGTGAGTCAAGCCCAGTTTCGAAAACCGCTGAGGCAATCGGCAGCAATAGGCAAATTAATGACCAGAAGAACATGGTTTTTTCGGGTACATCAATTGCGTCCGGCCGCGCAGTCGGTATTGTTGTTAAAACCGGGGACAAAACGGAAATCGGCAAAATTGCCCAAAACGTTGCGGAAGTTGAAGTAGATAAAACGCCAATTCAGGAAAAATTGGATAAAACCGGAAAAGTCATCGGTTACATAATTTTGGGAATTAGTGTTTTTGTATTTTTATTTGTCGTTTTTTTCGCAAAAGATTATTTGGAACTGCCACTGCTGGATAGGATAATTCAATCGTTTATTGCAGCTGTAGCGCTAGCAGTTGCCGCGATTCCTGAAGGACTGCCGGCGGTCGTTACTATATCACTGGCTCTGGGCACAAGACGCATGCTTAAGAAAAACGCGTTGGTTAGAAAACTTAATTCTGTTGAGACTCTTGGTTCAACTGACGTTATTTGCAGTGACAAAACCGGCACCTTGACAAAGGGCGAAATGACTGTCAAAGAAATATATTGCGACGGCAAATTATATAAAGTTTCAGGTGCTGGCTATGAAAGAATGGGGAAATTTACGGTCGACGGAATTGACGTTGACCCAAAGACAATTGAGTTAATACTTCGAACAGGGCTGGCGTGCAATAACGCCTCTATTACAAATGAAAAAGTGCTTGGCGATCCGACCGAAGCGGCACTAATAGTCAGCGCATATAAAGCAAATATAACTTCAAAAGCAACAAGGCTTTTGGAAATACCTTTTTCATCTGAGAGAAAGATGATGTCGGTAGTGGTTTTGGATAATCAAAAGTATTTTGTGTTTGCCAAAGGCGCTCCACACATAGTTTTGGGCAAATGTTCAAAAATACTTAAAAATAATAGTTGGCAGAAACTTACAAGTTCCACAAGAGGCGAAATAGATGATAAAACTCGTCAAATGTCTCAAAAGGCTTTACGGACCCTGGGGTTTGCTTACAGGGAAATTACTCAAGAAGAATTTGAAAAATTCAAAAAAGACGAAGGGGGAATTGAATCTGACCTGACTTTCATCGGTCTTCAGGGAATGATCGACCCAGCAAGAAGCGAAATTAAACCCCTTATTGGCGCTTGCCGAGAATCTGGGATTCGCACAATCATGATAACCGGTGACCATATTGATACAGCCAAAGCTGTTGCCAGCGAAATTGGAATTAGCGGCGGAGCGTTAACAGGCGAAGAGCTGGATGTTTTGGGTGATTCTGAATTTGAAAAGATGATCGAAACTGTCAACGTTTATGCACGGGTGAATCCCAGTTTCAAAATGCGCATAGTCGATGCGCTTAAAAAGCACGGCCACATTGTTGCCATGACCGGCGATGGTGTTAATGACGCACCGGCCCTGAAAAAAGCCGACATCGGTATTGCTATGGGTATAACCGGCACGGATGTTGCTAAAGAATCCTCCGATATGGTTCTTCTGAACGATAATTTTGGCACGATCGTTCATGCCATTGAGGAGGGTCGAGGAATTTTTCATAACATTCGCAAATTCGTCACTTATCTGCTTGCATGTAATATTGGAGAGGTACTAGTCGTGTTTTTCGGCATATTTATATTTCAAAAACTGGTCTTATCTGCAACCATGTTGCTTTGGATAAACGTCATCACCGACGGAATTCCGGCCATTGCTCTGGGGCTTGATCCGGCTGAAAAAGATATTTTAAAAAAGAACGCTAAAGCATTCCAAAAAGCAATCATCGAGAAAAGATTGTGGATCGATATGATGATATTTGGAGTACTGTTAACAGTCGCAGTTTTAGGAATTTACTTGATAGACTTGGACAGAGGCGCAGAAGCTGCTCAAGGAGCTGCTTTTACGGCCATAGTTTTTTTCGAGCTAATATATATTTTTATAATACGCTCCAGATATAGAACATCGTTCTTTTCTAACCCGCAACTC
>Ga0209210_1001359_pt1 | contig 20685 bp, 16 predicted proteins | sample RifGroA1_FD_183991 | JGI IMG/M metagenome (GOLD analysis project Ga0209210, IMG submission 183991) | Contaminated groundwater microbial communities from Rifle, Colorado, USA - Rifle Groundwater A1 (SPAdes) (version 2) | ecosystem: Environmental > Aquatic > Deep subsurface > Groundwater >...
AACGTCAGTGCGTTATTAGTCAGTTGTGTAACGGATAACAGACAACGGACTGCATCATTGTTAAAAAATATTTTTTCAACTCATGGCGGTAATTTGTCGGGCGCGGGGAGTGTGGCTTATTTATTTAAAAAAGTAGGTCAACTGATGACTCCGAGAAATTATACTCAAGATCAAATGTTGGAAATTGCAATTGACTGTAATGCTCAGGATTTGGCAGTTGAGGAAGATAATTTTCTCATATATACAGAACCAAATTTATTGCATCAGGTAAAAAATGCTTTGGAAAATAAACAGGTTCAAGTTACACTGGCAGAACTTATTTTTAAACCGGAAATACTAATAGAAGTAACAGACGCACAAAAAAATCAATTGATAAAATTATTGGAAGCTTTATATGATTCTGACGATGTACACGCAGTTTTTACTAACGTAAAATTAGTATGACAAAAATAGGTAAGTTTTTTTTAAACATAAAAGATAAATTTTCTTTTTCAAAAAGACAGCAATTTGTGGGTGTTACGCTGATTTTGACTTTGGGTCTCATGTTTACGCAAATTTTTTCCGGAAATTTGAGATTTGATTTGATGCTCGTATTTGCAGTAATTACTTATTTTTTTTCAGCACTGGTGTTACGACAGGATTTATCCCGTTGGGAATGGTTGACATTACTTATTTTGCCGGCATTTTATAGTGCGGCAATTTTTCTCTTTTATTTTTTATTACCCACCCGTTGGTTAACCAGAATTCCCATTGCGATTCTTTATTCAATTGGTATGTATGCGATTTTATTAACAGAAAACATATATAATGTAGCAGCCCAAAGAAATATTCAACTGCTTAGAGCAGCCCACAGCGTGGGATTTTTATTGTCTTTGGTAACGGTTTTTTTGCTTTCCGAAATCCTGATTTCACTACATTTACCTTATTATTTAAATAGTTTATTTACTTTATGCATTATTTTTCCATTAACTTTACAAGCTTTATGGTCGATAGAATTAACTGAAAATATTTCAGCTCTTTCATGGTGGGGAAGTGTGGTAGTTTCAGTTATTTGTGTGGGATTGGTAGGTGTGTTTTCGTTTTGGCCGATTCCGGTAACTATTGAAGCCTTATTTGTAACAACTGTATTTTATTCATTGATTGGTATGATACAACAGCACCTAGTAGGTAGGTTATTTGAAAACACTTTACGGGAGTATTTGTTGATTTTAATTTTAGGTTTAATATTAATTATTTTTACAACACACTGGGGTTCCCGGATATAGATTTTATTTATATAAATCAAGGGATAGGGAAGTGATAAAGGATTATATTGGGAATAACGCGATATGGTTTGATATAGTTAAGCCTATAGTATTGTTGATAGTTTTCACGATATTTTGCAAATTATTTCACGATTTTACTTCAATTAAACTCGCTTAATCGCTACTCTTATAAATTGAACACAAAATGTATGCGTAATTTAAGTACTTTAGGGCCTTATTATGCTCCAAATAAAGATCATATCAATATATTTCATAAATATTTAGCTATAAATTTGTATAGTTAGAGCATTAGGAAGCCATAAATACGCCGAAACATAAACTGCTTTTGCTTAGAATGCAGCTTCAATTTTATTGCTTTAGATTGTATTGAAGCCCTAAATATGAGTATCTATCAAATCTGTTTTGTTGACTTAACTTGATATTTAATGCCTAAATAAAGCATCATGCGGGAAATAATTAACACATAGCTTCAAAAATGAGTGTTTGGATTGTAACAAAGCTCTATTTCTCATTATTGCTAGTGTATTTATAAAATATCTTTATTTATATAACAGCCTCAAAATCTACAATTTAGAGCATAATAGAGCGCTAAATTGAGATATATTTTCATCCGAATAAAACCGAAAGCCTCTTTTTCTATACGTATATATAATTTAATCAGCGTTTACAGGTATAAAGATTCTCATCCTTAGATAATGAAAGAGAGAGGTGTTTTATGTCTACCATGCTCTTTTGAACAATGTTAGGTAGATTGTCTAGCTACTTACTTAATATTTAAAAAAATAAATTTATTAAATATAGCTTCAAAAATGCACACAAAAGCTATAAAAACATCAGCGTGGTAATCAATGAAGCAAGTATTATCAACTTATGAAATTGCAGTCTAATCAAAAGGAGAAGCTGATTCTATGCAACGTCGCACAATGATACTTTTGCGACGTTGATTATGGCTAATTGAAGGAGAAGTGCTTTTAAATGCTAAACCTGTTTAATATAAATTTCTATACATTTAATAATGATAATTAATTTTATATGATTAAGCATCATGCTTTCCGCTTTACATAGTAACCCTAATTATGATGACTTTTTTTAGGGCTTATTATAGTGCAGGTCTTAATATATTTAGTAATTATCACCATTGCTATAGTTGCCACCCTAATTAAGCCGACTAATATATCGGTTTAAGAAATTTAAGCCGTCCAAGAGGCGTACAGAGGCTTACAAATTGAGGCTAAATAGCCGATTTAAGATAGCAGAGATTTAAGCATTTGAAAATTTCCTACATGATCTGAAACAGGTTCAACTAAAGCATAAATATCGTTTTTTTTATAAAGAGACAACAGTTTAATCATTTCGCTTTTGTTAGGAATTGCGAGGTCTGATGTAAATTCATCAAACAATAAAGATCCATGATAATCGGTCCCGTTATATGGTGGAATAATATAACTTACATGTAAAAGTTTTGTTTTTGTGAGCAATTTTTTTGACACAGACCATAAATTTTCTAACAATTGAGATCGGGCTAGATTTTCTTGATTTGCCAGTGTATGTCCAAAATCATTCGCAAAATATACATTATCTATATTTAACACAGTTTTAATTATATCTATTGGTAGATCGCCAAAATCTACATAGACATTTCTATCCAGCTGACCCAGACTGTTTACCGAATAAGAATATTTAGGCACACTTTCAATTATCAATTTTATGCCTAAATTATCTGCATAATTTGCAAGTTTATGTACTGAATTATAAAAAGTTTCTTGCAAAAGTTGTAGAGATATTTGCTTGCCAAAGGGTTTAAAATCAATGACATCGCGTTCAAAATTCACATTAGACAATACGCTGCTGCCGGGATGCATATTTACATATAGACAATTATGTTTTGAGGCCACATTAATGGTTTGTTTAACTAATTCAATAGATTCACTTAAATTTTGCTTGTTGGGATAAGCTAAATTAACTAATGTATTATTTGAAGTATTACCCCAGAAATGCAATCCCGCACCAATTTTCAGTTGTTTAATTTGAGAAAATAGATTGTTGTAATCAGCTATTTTGTTTACATGAAACCAGACTTCACAAAAGTCAGGAGCAGCTGAAATTAAATCCTGGTAAGAATTGTTTTTTAGTCCGACTTTGATACCTAATTTCATATGCTAATTATAGCAGGATTAGCAGCTTGACAAAAAATTATAGACGTCGCAAAATATATTTATTACAACGTTAAAAACGTCGTAATAAATAATTTTCATTTTACAACGCTCAAAGATCATCGCAAAATGAAAATTATTACATATTATGACAAATTTATTTACTTATATTGATGATTTTTTGGAATTTTTAGAAGTTGAAAAAAATGTATCTCCATTAACCATCCGAAACTACAAACATTATTTGATGAGATTTGCCAACTGGTATAAAGAATCCTCTCCCCTGCCTGCGCCTGACTGCCTGCCTACGCAGTCAGGCGTAGGCAGGCAGTCAGGCCTTTCAGGTGTCTCTCAAATAAATTCTGACACGATCAGACATTACAGATTATATTTAACCAGGTTAACAGATACACATAATTTGACTCTTAAAAGAGTGACCCAGAATTATCATTTGATTGCACTGCGGGCTTTTTTACGGTTTTTAGTCAAGAAAGATATTAAAACTTTGGCTCCCGAAAAAATTGATCTAGGCAAGACAGAATCGCATAGTTTGAAATTTTTAAATAAAGATCAATTAACACGTTTGGTTAATCAACCGGATATAGCTACTGTTTTCGGCTTGAGGGATAAAGCGATACTGGAATTATTATTTTCTACAGGTTTACGGGTATCAGAACTGGTGAAACTAAACCGTGATCAAATAGATTTTACGACACGGGAAATCGGTATTATCGGTAAAGGTGGTAGAGCCAGGGTGGTATTTATTTCAGACGCCGCATCAAAGTGGTTGCAACGATATTTAAGTTATAGAGAAGATAAATACAAACCTTTATTTGTCCGTTATTCAGGAAAAAAAGTTACCAAAGATCAAGGCGAAGAAGGAATCAGGTTATCAGCCAGAAGTATTCAAAGATCTGTTGAAAAATATGTAAAAAAAGCTAAATTGCCTATCAAAATTACTCCTCATGGGTTACGGCATACATTTGCCACGGATTTGTTGACAGCAGGAGCTGATATCAGGGCCATACAAGAAATGTTGGGACATAAAAATATTTCCACTACTCAAATATATACACACGTTACCAATCCGCAACTTAAACAAATCCATAAAAAATTCCATGGAAAAACTGAAATAGTTGAAGATGCAATTAAATAGATAGACAGGTCGGACCTGTTATGGAGATGGATGTGATGATATAAATTAAATTTTTATCGTATATGCCGGCAAAAAATTCTATAAAACAATACGTTGAAAATAGCTTCTATCATATTTACAATCGGGGCGTTGATAAACGAATAATTTTTATTCAGGATTTAGATTATCAAATGTTTCTTTCATATTTAAAAAATTACTTGTCAACATTGTCTTTACAACAGGTCCGGCCTGTAAGAAAATCCACTCTTTTTTTAGAAATTGATTTAATCGCTTATTGTCTGATGCCAAATCATTTTCATTTATTGATTAAACAAAAATCAGCCAAATCAATAATTAAATTTATGCGTTGTTTAACAAATGCATACACGCGATATTTTAATACCAGACATAAAAGAATTGGTCATTTATTTCAAGGAAAATATAAAGCAAGTTTAATAACAGAAGATTTATATTTACTACAACTATCTCGTTATATACATAGAAATCCATTAGAGTTATTCAGGTCAGACCTGCATAAAATATTGTCAGAATACCCTTATTCAAGTTATAAAGATTTTTTAGGATTAAGAAACACTGTTTGGGTGAAGCCAAATGAAGTATTAAATTTTTTTGCATTAGATAAGCAAAAAAATAATTTAGATTTAAATTATCAAGGTTTTGTTGAACAATTTAATAAAGACGAAAATGATATAAACGAATTTATCTTAGAAGACAATGTCGAATGATAACAATCTAAACAACAGGTCCGATCTGTTTAGTTTTGTTTAGACAATTTATGATAAAATGTTGATCTTATGCCAAATCAAGAACGAATCCATAGTCATCTTTCAAAAGGAGAAACTGCTACAACTGTTGTATTGGGATTTATATTGGTGCCGGAATTTATGGATTGACTCAGTTAGAGTCTAATCCAAATACTGACGTATATGCATTATTTCTTGGAGTGATATGGGGCACTATTCTTACTAATGTAGGCATTCATATTAATTACGGAACGAAAATAAGGCGGATAAAAACACAATATGACATAAAACATAATATCATTGATGGTAAATGGCATGACTCTATAAAACTGCAGAAAAAATGATAAGCATGCTGTAAAAATTTTTTAGATTATCAATTAATCTCTAAAATTTAATGTATAGCTGGTTGGATAGGTACACGAACTAAAAAGGTCTTCACTTTTAAGTGAAGCTTGAATTCCGAGTAACCACTAAGTTTACAATTATATTGACAATTAACTTGACAATTATTTGAGTTGAAGCTTACATGCAGATACCAAATTTTGCATCAGACATGCTACATTTACTGGTCCTACGCCTCCAGGTGTTGGAGTGTAAAATAAGACCTGGTCTTTAAATTCATTTTCATCAAAATCTCCTGTCAGCTTGCCTTTTTCTTTATGAATGCCTACGCCGATCAAAATACAATTTGGTTTCACCTGATCAGGAGTAATTATTTGTGATTTTCCAACCGCAGAAATTACAATATCTGCCTGATTTAAATATTCATCCCGATTTTGAGACTGGCTATTTAAAATAATGAAATTTAATTTCATGGTATTGAGTATCTGGGCTATCGGTTTGCCGGCTGTTTCTCCCCTGCCGATTTGGACAATTTTTTTATTCTTAAGATATGATATTAAGCTTTTAGGATAATCGTCGATGGGTTTTTGAATATGCGTCAAATGTCTGTAGTAAACTTCTGATAAAATTTTAAATACCGCCATACCAACAGGAGGATCAAAAGCTGATTTTGGTAGAAAGCCATCGACATCTTTGAATATGGGAATTCTCACATTTAAAGTATCTGCTGACAGGGTTGGAGGAAAAGGTCTTTGGATAATCATCCCATGAATGCTTTTGTCTGTAGCAATTTGCAGTAAAATCCGGGCAATTTTGGTATATTCAGGAGTTTTTCTGAAATGGATGAGTGAAATTTTGGCCCCAATTTGTTTAGCTGCTAATTGCTTTTGTCTGATAAATGATAATGAACTTGAGTCACTGCCTACCCAAATAACTGCCAAATGAGGAGGAACGGAAAATTTTAAAGATTTAATTTCTTTTTTTAACTTTCCCAATATTTCTGCTGATAATAACCTGCCGTCAATTTTCATAATAAATTATCGAAAATTTATTTAAATTATTTCTTCTGTTTTATCGTCTTACATCTTTTATCTCTTATATCGTCTTTACACATATGCGGCAGCGGCAACTGTATCAGATTTATCTGTAAAACGCATAAGTATCACTCCCTGTGTAGCCCTGCCCAATAATGGAATTGAAGTTATGGGTAATTTTACCACTTGTCCTTTATTTGAAGTCAAAATCAAAGCTTCAGTATCTTTGGGAATAAATTGAGACACAATTACATTACCGGTTCTTCCCGTTACTTCTGCTACTTTTACTCCCTGACCAGCACGTTTTTGTTTTGGGAAAGCTTTAATATTGGTTTTTTTACCCAACCCTTTGGTCATAATTGTAATAAATTCCATTCCCAGATTTTCTTCACTGATAATATCCATACTGACTAAGAAATCATCTTTTTTCAAAGCAATGCCTCTTACGCCCATTGTGTCTCGGCCGGTTGATCTGACTTCTCTTTCGTGAAATCTGATGGATTTACCAAAATGTGAAACTAATAAAATTTCTTCACTACCTGAAGTAAGAGATGCCCAGGCTAATTGGTCTTGTTTTTCCAATTTTACTGCTACCAATCCGCTTTTTCTGATTTTTTCATATTCTTCAATTTTAGTTTTTTTAACTGTACCATTTACTGTTGCCATGGTAATATATTTCATATTGGCAAGTTCCTCTTTACCATATGTAAGAAGAGAAGTGACTTTTTCTTGTTGTTCAATATTTATTAAGTTGATTATTGCTTGACCTTTGGCTTGTCGAGTAGTTTCAGGTAAATCCCAAGCTTTTACTTGATAAACTTTACCCTTATCGGTAAAAAATAATACATTATCATGAGTCATGGCTGTGGTCATTTTTTCCACCGTATCTTCTTCTTTGGTAGCCATACCAATTACACCTTTACCGCCTCTGCTTTGTGTCTTGAACGAAGTTTTTGATAATCTCTTTATATATCCACCTTTTGTTATAGTGATGATAGTTTCTTCATTTGGTATCAAATCTTCTTCTGCAAATTCTCCAACTTTTGATTTGAACACGCGTGTGCGTCGTTCATCACCGTATTTTTCTTTGATTTTAACTAACTCGTCTTTGATTACTTTGAGCATTTTTAAAGGATGTGCCAATAAATCTTCCAAGTATGCGATAGTTTCTTTGATCATGGCATATTCCTCTTCAATCTTGATTCTTTCCAAAGCTGCTAGTCTTCTAAGTTGCATATCCAAAATTGCAATTGACTGAAGTTCGCTTAATTTGAATTTTTTCATCAAATTTTGTTTTGCAATGTCTGCATCTTTTGATTTTTTAATTGTTTCAATAACTGCATCAATGTTAGAAACTGCAATTAACAATCCTTCCAAAATGTGACCGCGTTCACGAGCACGGGTCAATTCAAATTCACTTCTCCGTCTTACAACTTTGAGCCGATGCTTAATATATTCTTCCAAAATTTGTTTTAAAGATAATGTTCTTGGCGTTCCATCAACTAACGCAACTACATTTACCGGAAAAGTTGTTTGCAATGACGTATGTTCGTATAAATTATTTAAGACTGATTTGGGTCTGGCATCACGTTTTAATTCAACAACCACCCTGATGCCATGTCTGTCTGATTCATCACGTAGATCAGTAATGCCGTCAAGTTTTTTATCTTTGACTAAATCAGCAATTCTTGCAACCAATAAAGCTTTATTTACTTGATAAGGAAGTTCGGTGATAATGATAGCGCTTTTACCGTTACCGATTTCTTCAATTTCTGCTTTGCCCCTTATAACAATTTTTCCTTTACCAGTAGTATAAGCTGCTAAAATTTCTTTAATATCATAAATTGCTCCATAGGTGGGAAAATCAGGGCCTTTGATAATATGCATCAAATCTTCAATAGTTACTTCAGAAATGAAATCTTGTTTATTGTTTTCAGTATTTTTATGAAAATGTCCACGACCAATGATCATAAATACTGCATCAATTACTTCAGTTAAATTGTGTGGAGGAATTTTGGTAGCCATACCTACAGCAATACCCTCTGCTCCCATTAATAATAAATTTGGTAGTTTTGCAGGTAGATACGTTGGTTCTTTCATTGTTTCGTCAAAATTGTCAATAAAATCGACAGTATTTTTGTCAATATCAAAAAGCATTTCTGAGGCTATGGGAGCCAAGCGGCATTCAGTGTAACGCATAGCTGCTGGAGGGTCACCATCAATAGAACCAAAATTACCCTGACCATCAACCAGCGGGTATCTCATGGAAAAATCTTGCGCTAAACGGACTAATGAATCATAAATTGCTACATCACCATGCGGATGAAATTTGCCCAAAACTTCTCCTACAACTTTAGCTGTTTTCGTATATCGTGAAGGATGCATCAGTCCCATTTGTTGCATGGCATATAAAACCCGTCTATGAACTGGTTTTAAACCATCTTTGACGTCCGGAAGTGCACGGGACACGATCACGCTCATTGCATAATCAAGATATGCGCGTTTCATTTCCACGCTTATTTCCGATAGAATAATTTTTCCGACATTATTCATAAATTTTTTAAGCAAATTAAATAATCAATTTTTATCCGGTTAAAAATTTAGCAATTAATAAAGCCACTATATTGGCTACTTTTATCATTGGATTGATAGCAGGTCCTGCAGTATCCTTATAAGGATCTCCCACAGTGTCACCTGTTACCGCTGCTTGATGTGCCGGTGAACCTTTACCTCCATAATTTCCTTCTTCGATATATTTTTTGGCATTATCCCATGCTGCTCCTCCGGTGGTCATTGAAATTGCTACAAATAAACCTGTCACAATTATTCCAACCAAAAATCCACCCAATGCTTGAGCTCCCAATAATTTACCTACCAATATTGGGGCCAGCACAGGGATAATCGCTGGTACAATCATTTGTTTTAATGCAGCTTGAGTTACGATATCAACTGCTTTACCGTATTCAGGTTTGGCAGTTCCCTGCATAATGCCTTTTATTTCTTTAAATTGTCTTCTCACTTCTACTACTATTGCTTTTGCAGCATTACCAACAGCTTCCATAGCTAATGCACCAAATATATAAGGAACCGAGGCGCCTAAAAGTAATCCGATTAAAACTTTTGGATTTGTCAGAGAAAAAGCTGCTAATTGATTATTAGCGGTTAATTCTTGTGCATAACTGGCAAATAATACCAGAGCTGCAAGTCCTGCTGATGCTATGGCGTAGGCTTTAGTAACAGATTTAGTAGTATTGCCTACTGCATCTAAATTGTCAGTCACTTCTCGTACCTTTTGCGGTTGATTGGTCATTTCTGCAATTCCTCCTGCATTATCAGTAATTGGTCCAAAGGCATCAATGGCGACCACTATTCCAGTCAATGACAACATAGACATTGCCGCTACAGCCACTCCGTAAAGACCGGACAGAGCATGGGTGACCAATGTAGCTGCTGAAATTAATAAGATGGGTAAAAGCGTAGATTTCATTGATATAGCAAGTCCGGCAATCATTACTGTTCCGTGACCTGTTTGAGCAGCAGCTGCAATGGTTTTTACAGCATTATATTTTTTGGATGTAAAATATTCAGTAATAATCACCATGCCTATAGTAACCACAATTCCTATAAGTGATGAGAAATAAATATTTGTAACTGCCATTTGACCCAAATCAACTAATAATATTTTAGTTATAAAATAAAATGATCCGGCACTGAAAATTGACGCAGCTACCAAACCTTTATAAAGTGCTGTCATCACTTGATTGTCTTTACCCAATTTAACAAAGAATGTACCAATTATTGAGCTAATGATAGAAATAGCACCGATTGCTAATGGGAAAATTAAAGCCAATTGATTATTTGGCATGAGTAATTGACCTAACAGCATAGCTGCAACTGCTGTAACAACATAAGTTTCAAATAAGTCAGCAGCCATACCTGCATCATCTCCAACATTGTCACCAACCAAATCAGCAATAACTCCTGGGTTTCTGGGATCGTCTTCCGGAATTCCCTTTTCAATTTTACCCACCATATCTGTTCCTACATCTGCCCCTTTAGTATAAATACCACCGCCGAGCCTCGCAAAAACAGAAATTAAAGATGCACCAAATCCTAAAGCGATAAGAGGCGTAAAGCTGCTTGTTTTTGTTAAAATTAATAACCAATAAATTCCCACCACTGACAAAAGAGCTAGTCCTGCAACCATCATTCCAGTGACTGAGCCTCCGCCAAAAGCAACTTGTAAAGCTGGTGCGAGTCCCTTTTTTGAAGCTTCACTGACTCTAACATTAGTGTTCACTGCAACGCTCATACCTACAAATCCTGCCAGTGCAGAAAATAACGCACCAATTATAAAGGCTACGCTTGATAAAAAGCCTAATGTTATCCATAAAATAATGAAAATAAGTATGGCAATTATGGATATTACTTGATACTGGCGTTTAAGATATGCGTAAGCTCCTTCAGAAATAGCATCTGCTATTGCGATCATATCGGGAGTTCCTTTGGGTAATTTTAAAATTTTCATTGTTTGCCAAACGCTATATACAACAGCAAATAAGCCTGTAAATAATGAAAAATATAAAAAATTCATAAACTTTCTCCTTTGCAGTTTATTATCCTGCTTTGATAATTTTAACAAATTTATACGTCCAAATTAGCCATTTTTGCATGTGTTTGAATAAATCTTTTACGGGGTGGTACTTCTTCACCCATCAACATGCTAAAGGTTTCATCAGCTTGTGTAGCATCATCTATTGTCACTTTTTTAATAACTCTTTTGAGAGGATTCATAGTGGTTTCCCACAATTGCTCAGGATTCATTTCTCCTAGACCTTTGTATCTCTGAAGTGATGGTTTATATTTGCTTGTGTCAGGATTGGTAGATAATGTTTTTAACATTTGATCTTTTTCTTGATCATTGTATGCATATTGAATATTTTTACCAACTGAAACTTTATACAATGGTGGCATAGCGATATATAAATGTCCGCCTTGAATAATGTATGGTAAATGACGATAAAAGAAAGTTAGTAATAAAGTCATGATATGTTCCCCATCAACATCAGCATCAGTCATGATAATTATTCGGTGATAGCGTAATTTTTCTGTAGTCAATGTTTCGCCAATTCCCATGCCTAGCGCAATTACTAAATATTTCAATTCTTCAAATTCAATAATTTTATCAAGTCTGGCTCTTTCAGTATTTAAAATTTTCCCTTTAAGCGGTAAAATTGCCTGAAACTTGCGATCTCTTCCCTGTTTAGCTGATCCTCCTGCGCTGTCTCCTTCTACTATATAAAGTTCACTATTTGATGGATCTCTTTCCTGACAGTCAGCCAGTTTTCCCGGCAATGCTCCGCCTTCAAACGCGCCTTTTCTGATAATTGCATCTTTAGCAGCTTTGGCTGCGAGTCTGGCTTTGGCTGCGAGAAAGACTTTTTCGAGTATTGATCTACCAGCTTGAGGATTTTCCTCAAAAAATTCATCTAAACCCTCTTTAACAGTGGTTAATACGATTGGTTGTATTTCATTATTACCCAGTTTGCCCTTGGTTTGTCCCTCAAATTGCAGATTTAAAGAAGGCATTTTTACATAAACAATGGCTGTCAGTCCCTCGCGCGTGTCTTCTCCCAAAATTCCATCTTCACCGTTTTTGACAGCACCATTTTTTTTACCATAATCATTAATAGCACGAGTTAAAGCCATTCGAAAACCGGTTAAATGAGTACCACCTTCGATAGTATTAGTAACATTTACAAATGATTCCACATTTTCAGAAAATCCGTCATTATATTGAATCGCTACTTGAATTTCCACATCCCCGGTGGTTTTTTTGATATAAATTGGTTCATGCAGGATGATTTTATTTTTATTTAAAGCTTTGACTAAAGATTTGATACCGCCTTCGAAAAAATAATGCATTTGGGAATTTTTTCTATCATCATATAGATGAAAAAATATTCCGGGGATAAGATAAGCTCTTTCTTTGATGGATTTTTTTAATACTTCAAAATCAATTTTGATATCTTCTTTAAAAATTTCCGTGTCCGGATAAAATGTAGTTAAAGTACCGCTGGTTCTTTTTAGATCATTATTAAATTTTCCCGAAGATGTGATTTTGTTTTTTGGTTTCCCGCGGACATAATCCTGTTGATAAAGTTTTTTATCACGCAGTACTTCAACATGCATTGAAGAAGATAATGCATTTACAACAGAAGCTCCAACTCCATGCAATCCACCTGACACTTTGTATGCTTGTGACTCAAATTTGCCTCCGGCGTGAAGTTTAGTTAAGACAATTTCCAAAGCTGAAGCGCCATATTTTGGCATATAATCAACCGGAATACCCCGGCCATCATCAATGACTGTGTAACTTTCGTCAGCATTAATTCTTATCCAAATATTTTTCGCATATCCCGCTAATGCTTCGTCAATTGAATTATCTACGATTTCCTTGATACAGTGATAAACTCCTGAAATAGACGTAGATCCGATATACATGGCCGGGCGTTTACGAACTGGCTCTAATCCTTCTAAAACAATGATCTGTTTTCCGGTATAATCTTTTGAGGTTGTATTCATTATTTGAAAAAAAATAACCTCACAGAGGTTTTTTAATTGATTACTTGATTATACTCTAATTACCCAGAGCTTTCAATATAAATTATTAATTAAATATTTAAAAACAATTGATCAATTGCTAATTTGGTAGTTATATTTCCTTTTAAATATTCATAAGTTTTTTGCATCTGTCGTAAAACATAATATGAGGAGAATGAAGGGAAAATTGTTGCTCTAGGAGTTAAATAAGCATTTATTAATTCATTTCTGAAAAAACCCATTTGTTGGGTAATCCAGGATAAAGCATTTTCCCGGTCTGTTGTGATAACGTTAGTTTGAACCAATCTGGTACTTTTTTTGGTGGTAAAAATTTTTTGCCAAAATTGTTTGCACAAATCGAAATCATAACTGCAAATTGCATTTTTTTCGTCAAAAAGTTTTTTTACGGTACAACGGGATATTATGGTAGGTAATAAAGAATTTTCATTATTTACTGATAAAATAACTAAAGAGTTGGCAGGCGGTTCTTCCAAGGTTTTTAATAATGCCTGTTGAGCTTCACGAGTTATAGCATCAGCTTGAATAATTACTCCTTTATAGGGAGACGACAACGGTTTACGGCTTAAAAATTGTATTACTATCCTTATTTGGGCTATTGTTATGGGACCTACAGTTAGTCTTGTTAAATCATATGTGGAAATTTTTAATTGTTTGATAAATTGTTCAATATATTTTTGACGATTTTCGTGAGTATTGCCAGCAATAATGTATGAATGAAACATACTTTTTGAATTTAAAATTTAAAATTTAAAATTTGAAATTGTTAGATGTATTGTATCATGTAAGAATTTATTTTATACTTATTTTACAAACACTATTTTTAGAGCCTGTTTAAAAAGTTCTTTTTTCACCTTTGAAAGAACTTTTTAATTACAGTCTCTTATGAAGCTGTTTTACCTTTTATTTCCTGTTATCAAACAGCTTCTAAGTAGTGATATTAATATATGGTACCTGCCCAAAAATTAATTCAAGCACTTATAGATTTAAAAGCCATTGATGCACCTGTTGGTCAGCAAATACTTACTGATATTATTACTTCTAATACCTCAATTGAAGATTATTTAATCCGTAAAAAAACTGTCAGTCAACTTCAATTAGCTCAAGCTAAAGCCAAAGCCATGGATGTGCCATTTGTAACATTGGCTGGACGTGGTATTTCTCCGGAGGTAGTAAATTTTATTCCTGAACCTGTAGCCCGAAGATATATAATTGTTCCCTTTGATTATGATGCAGGTAATAATGTCTTATATATTGCTACCACTGATCCGTTTGACATAACTATCATAGAATTTTTAGAGCAAAAAACCGGTAAAAGAATCAAACCGTTTTTGGCATTGCAGGATGATATTGTTTCCACAATTGACGAACGGTATGCTCAAACACTGGGTCAGGAAGTAACCGCTGCTTTGAAAGAAACATCAATGCCGGAAATCAGAACTGTTGAAGCAGGTCGGTTAGGAGATATTATCAAAGAAGCTCCGATTGCAAAAATTGTATCTACATTGCTGGAATTTGCAGTGAAAAACCGGGTATCTGATATTCATATAGAGCCACAGGAAACGAAAACCCGGGTGAGATATAGAATTGATGGAATTTTACATGAAAAATTAGCTTTACCCAAAAGCGTCCATCCGGCAGTGATTTCCAGAATCAAAATATTGTCAGACATGAAAATAGATGAAAGAAGAATTCCTCAAGACGGCCGTTTTAATTTCCGCATGGGAACAGAAGAGGTGGATTTGCGTGTTTCTTCTCTGCCAACTGTAAACGGAGAAAAAATTGTCATGAGGTTACTCAAAAAAACCGGTGGAATTCCAACACTTTCTGAATTGGGAATCAGAAGTTTAGCCTTAAAAAGATTAGAGGAAAATATTGCCCGGCCTCATGGTATTATTTTGGTTACCGGTCCTACAGGTTCCGGTAAAACCACTACTCTTTATTCAGTTTTATCTAGACTAAATACTACTAAAGTTAATATTGTCACTTTAGAAGATCCTATCGAATATCAAATTGCAGGTATTAATCAAGTACAAATAAATCCTGCTGCCGGACTTAATTTTGCTACAGGTTTAAGGTCATTCTTAAGACAAGATCCAAATATTATATTGGTTGGAGAAATCCGTGATTCAGAAACGACCAGTTTGGCGATTCAAGCTGCTTTGACAGGGCATTTAGTTTTCTCTACCCTGCACACCAATAATGCATCAGGTGCCATCCCCCGTCTTTTGGATATGGGAGCAGAACCATTTTTGGTAGCATCAGCTCTTAATTGTGTTATAGGACAAAGAATTGCCAGAAAAATATGCAGTTTTTGTAAAAGCGATTATGAACCGCTACCCCAAGTAATTGAGGATATAAAAACAGCATTAGGTAAATATTATCCCGAAAAAAACGAAAAAATAAAACTATATATGGGTAAAGGTTGTACTGAATGTAACTCAACAGGGTATCGGGGGCGGGTGGGAATTTTTGAAGTCTTGCCTATCTCTGAAAAAATGAGTAAGCTGATATTAGAGCATACATCTTCAGCCGACATGGAAAGACAGGCAATTGATGAGGGTATGTTTACCATGAAACAGGATGGTTTTTTCAAAGTTTTAGAAGGCATTACAACAATTGAAGAAGTATTAAGAGTAGCACAAGATTAATATTAATTTAAAATTTAAAAATCCCTGCTTGCGCAGGCAAGAAAATGTAAAATTGCAGTTTAAAATTCAAAATTAACAATTTTTATTTTTGCATTGAAATTTTGACTTTTGCATTTTGCGTTTTTAATTAACTATTATGGATATCAAGCAACTACTAGATTTAACAGCTACTAGGTTAGCGTCAGATTTACATTTATTAGGCGGATATCCGCCAATCATAAGAATTGATGGAGTCTTACAAAGAGTACCCGGTGAAGAGGTTTTAACCAGTGACCAAATAACTACCTTTATATATGATTTGTTTAATTCCGAACAAAAGGATTTATTTTTGGCCAATAAAGAAATTGATTTTTCTTATGCTTTGGGAAATGCAAGATTTAGAGTCAATGCATATTTTGAAAAAAATAATATTGCTGCTGCATTTCGTTGTTTACCGCAAAAAATCCGCACTATAGAAGAACTTGCCCTGCCGGAAATTTATCATGATTTTGTCAATTTAAAACAGGGATTTATTTTAGTAACTGGACCAACAGGTCATGGGAAATCAACCACATTAGCAGCAATTCTTAATGAAATTAATCAAAATCGTGATGCACATATAGTGACGATTGAAGATCCGATAGAATATATTTATCCTAAAGGGAGATCAATTATATCGCAAAGAGAAATGCATACTGACACGCATTCATGGAACGTAGCGCTTCGTTCTGTCTTACGTGAAGATCCGGACGTAGTGCTAATAGGAGAAATGCGTGATTATGAAACTATCGCTGCTACCTTAACCATTGCCGAAACAGGACATTTAGTATTTGCCACGCTTCACACAAATTCAGCGTCCCAAACCATTGACAGAATTGTTGACGTTTTTCCCGAGAGACAACAAGCGCAAATAAAACTACAACTAGCAGGAACCTTGGAAGCGGTTTTATCTCAAAGATTATTACCCGGTATTGGGGGTGGAAGAAAACCTGCTACAGAAATTCTTATTTCCACTCCAGCTGTGCAAAATTCTATCCGTGAGGGAAAAACTCATTTAATTGACAATATTATTCAAACATCTGCTGATATGGGAATGGAACTTTTGGAAACTTCTTTGGCCAGAATGGTCAAAAATGGTGCTATAACACTTGAAACAGCTAAAGAGTATTCAACCAGACCTGAAGAATTAATCAGATTATTTTCAACAAGTTAAAATACCAGATTCTAGATTATAGATTCTTGATTCTAGAAAAAATAAATATTATAAAATCTATAATCCAGAATCCAGAATCTAAAAAGTTATGCCCATATATAATTACTCAGCCCGGGATGATAGAGGTAATAAAATTAAGGGAATGGTTGAAGCTGATAATGAAAAAGAAGCAGTTACGCTTATCCGTGACCGTTCACTGTTTTTAATCGGTCTGTCAAAAAAAGAAAATAAATTATCATTTTTATCCCCTGCCAAACTTAGTAAAATTTCTTTTAACGATATTGTAAATTTTACCCGCCAATTATCAACCATGATGACTGCAGGACTTCAAATTCAGGAAGCATTGGATTTACTGCGTGTTCAATCAACCAATCCGGCTTTTACCGAAATGCTTGTCAAAATTTCCAGAGATATTCAAAGCGGAGGCAATCTGACCACTACTTTGGAAAAATATCCTCAGCATTTTTCTACAACTTATATTGCATTAATCAGGGCCGGTGAATCGTCAGGCACTTTGGATATGGTTTTAAACCGACTGGCAGACAATCTGGAAAAAGATCAGGAATTTTCTGCAACTGTAAAAGGAGCAATGGTTTATCCGGCAATTATTTTTATCGTTATGATAATAGTTTTTATAATACTTATGACAGCTGTAGTTCCAAAATTAACTGAATTATTTTCTCAATTTGGATCAGATTTACCATTGCAAACCAGAATATTGCAATGGGTATCTGATTTTTTTGTTAAATTCTGGTGGTTAGTCGTAATTATCGGGGTTGGAGGATGGACATTATTTCTTAAATGGAAAAAAACAATATCTGGCAGACATATTTGGGATGCGATTGTTTTGAAACTGCCAATTTTTGGGCCTTTATCCAAACAAATTATTTTAGTTGAATTTACACGGACTTTAGGTATGCTGGTAGGATCCGGCGTACATATTTTGGATTCGCTAAATATTATGGTTAAGTCAGTTGATAATATTCATTATCAGGAAGCTATACAAGATATTGCAAAAAAAGTTGAAAAGGGTTTACCATTAGGACAGTTATTTGCCCAATATCCGATGTTTCCTCCAATTTTAGCTCAAATGGTAAGAGTTGGTGAAGAAACCGGTAAAATGGATGAATCTCTTATTAAAATTTCTACTTATTTTGAACGTGAATCAGATCATACAGTCAAGACATTAACAACTGCTTTAGAACCGGTGATTATGATTATTTTAGCCGTAGGAGTAGGATTTATTGTTTTTTCAATAATTACACCAATTTATAATTTGACAAGTCAGTTTAAATAATATACAAAATATATAGTATTAATTTTTAAAAATTTATACTTAATTGAAAGGGGGTGAAATGTGATTTTAAGAACATTTCACGAGAAAAATATGAAAAAAGGTTTTACATTAATCGAACTTTTGATCGTTATCGGTATTTTGGGTATTTTAGCAGCAGGACTTCTTGCCGCGATTGATCCTTTGGAACAGCTCAAAAGAGGACGTGATACGCAAAGAAGAAATATCGCTGTTGAACTTAATAATGCATTATTAAGGTTTTATGCAGTTCAAGGTTCAATGCCTTGGGGAACTGGAGCTCAAGCAGCAACCAACGTTGCAAGTGCAACAGGCATTATTAACTTATTAACAGGAGCGGGAGAACTAAAAACTACTTTTCAACAAGGAATGGCAAATTTAGGGAATTCCCGGCCAATTTATATCATTGCAGAAACTAATAGTGCATCGGTATATACTTGTTTTGATCCTGAGTCAAGATCAATTAGTAGCGATCCGTCAACCATTTATACGGATCAGGCTACACCTCCGGGAACCGGAGCAGCTTGTCCCAATGCAACAGGTGTGTGTTACTTTTGTGTAAGATAATGAGTAAAATATTAAGAGGAGAAAAATATACTGCCCTAATAATCAGTATATTATTTCTCCTCTTTTATATCTATTTTCAATCCTCAAGCGTGTTTGGCGGAGATGCAGGAGATTTAGTATCTGCAGCTCTAATGAAGGGCGTAGCACATCCTCCGGGTTATCCTTTATATACTTTTTTGGGCTGGTTATTGACCAAAATTCCTATTTCAACTGTTGCTTGGCGTGTGGGATTATTATCTAGTATTCCTTCAGCAATAAGCCTGGGTTTGATATTTCTTACGTTAACAAAACTTACAAAACATTTTATTGCATCAATTATAGGTGTTTTTATTTTAGGTTTTTCCTATCTGTTTTGGTTATATGCAATAGTTCCTGAAGTGTTTGGTTTAAATACTTTGTTTGTTGCCTTGCTTTTTTATTTATTATTATTATACAGAGATACTGGTCATAGAAACATTCTTCATATTTCAAGTTTTATTTTTGGTTTATCCCTCACGCATCATCATGTAATTTTATTTATTATTCCGGCATATATTTTATTGATAGTAAATCAGCTCAAAAAAATAAAAAATACCGAAAAAACATTATTGATAAATTGTGGATATATTTTATTAGGTTTGACACCATATGTTTATGTATACCTATCAGCTAAAGGCAATCCTCCAGTTAATTGGGAGAATCCTCAAACGGTTCAAAGTTTTTTGAATTTAATAAGCAGGTCGTTATATGGTTCTTTTCAATCTCATAAAATATTTAATGTTTCTATTTACGAAAGAATTTTTCAATTAAAAATAATGTTTGATACTTATCTGATTGATTTTACTAAACTGGGAATTGCTCTTGCTTTGATTGGTATGTGGAAAAACTTCAGAGAAAATAAAAACATATTTTTATGTATAGTTGCGTTTTTCTTATTGTCAGGACCAATATTTATTTTTTATGCGGGTTTTCCTTCATCTAGTAATTTTTTCTTAGGAACATCTGAACGTTTTCTTCTTACATCATATATTTTTATTACAATTTGGATAGTGTATGGCATCAAATCTATTACAACAACAATTGACAATCTTCTGCAAAAAATAACATCCAAAAAAGTATTTATAAGTTCGATTATGATATTTCCCCTTTTTGCATTATTAATTTTATATGGAAACTGGATAAAACTTTCTCCAATAAAAAATGATTTTACAGCTGAAAAATTAGGAAAAGACATATTTAACACAGTACCTGATAATTCAGTAATATTTTTTTCCGATGATACGTCTACTTTTGATTCACTTTATGTATATTATGTAGGTGGTGGAAAAAAAGGATGGCGGGGAATAAAGCATGTTCAGACAGGCATCATTTCTAGCAAATTTTATAACGATATTCTCAAAAGAGAATTTCCTGAAATGTTAATAGAGCTGGATAAAGGAAACCTTAATTTTACGAAATTTGTAGATGATTATATTGACGTATACCCTATTTATTCATTCAATATTATGGCTGTTAGTAAAAAATATACATGGGTTCCTGATGGCTTGATGTTTAGATTATATAAAACTAGCGATGTGCCTTTGCAAGATGAATTTAAAAAAAGAAGTATTTTTTTATTTTCCCAGTATCAAAACCCGCTAAAAGGTGCTTTAGGTGTTTATAAACACGTA
>Ga0209210_1001362_pt1 | contig 20680 bp, 19 predicted proteins | sample RifGroA1_FD_183991 | JGI IMG/M metagenome (GOLD analysis project Ga0209210, IMG submission 183991) | Contaminated groundwater microbial communities from Rifle, Colorado, USA - Rifle Groundwater A1 (SPAdes) (version 2) | ecosystem: Environmental > Aquatic > Deep subsurface > Groundwater >...
AAGAAGTGGATCGGTTGGCGACGACTTTATCTTGGGGTCCGACCGGGGTAGAAGCAGTTTTGGCAACTTTGATTCCGGAAAAGCACAGTTTGTTTTTCGACAAGATGGACGTGCTGTTGGCAAGAAGGCAGTACGAGGCCTTTCATGACACGCTTGAAAGAAGAGGTTGTTGTGTAATCAGGGTGAGAGACTTGGCAACGGAGGCGTTATTAAGAAGAGGTGGAGTGATGCCAGCCAAAAGTTTGGCGGAACTGAGGGGGAGAATTATTGCAAAGGCTGACACTCTTGTTCATAAGTATGGAAGAGGTATGAGAGAGGTGGGTGATTGTATCGCGGAGGTCCTGGTCGAAGACGCGGCCCTTTACGGAGAAGAGGGGGCGATTAGGTTGAATGCGATTCTGGCCCAAGTGGATACCGATTTTCTGCCGATGGCGAACCTATTATTTGGACGGGATCAAAGCAACGTGGTGGGCGACATCTTGCTTTGGTCAAACATGATGCATGAAATTCGCCGTCCAGAAGTAGATTTGTGGATGATAGCGACGGAATCATTACTGGCTAATATCAAAACGACGGTGGTAACCGGTTTGGGCAGACTGGAAGGTGGAGATACGATTGTCCATAGGGGCAACTGCTTTGTGGGAGTTGGTGGCAGATCGAATCTAGCCGGTGTTGAGCAAATTGCACCGTCAGTTTTGGGTGCCGGCTTCAGGATGTTTGCGGTTTATCATCCCGAGAGAGACGCGGGTTTGCGTGAGCACCAAACAACCATGCATTTGGACACTTTCTATATGCCCGGTCCAAAAAATACCGCAGTTGTATTAATGGAAGAGGCTCACGAAAGAACATTGCTGGAAGTAGTGGAAAACTCTAATGGAGTGAGATTGGAACCGAGAGGTACTTTTGCCGATTATCTGCTGGAGTCAGGAGCGGACATCATTCCTTTGACCCGAGAACAACAACTGAACTACCAGGCAAACTATGTGGTGTTGGATGAGAAAAGCGTCATGTTGACCATCTACGGCGATGGCTATCTGAAGGGGGAATTTGAGAAGCGGGGGGTGGAGGTCGTGGACGGCGATTTGAGCGCCATCACCAATGGATACGGTGGAGCCCACTGCTCTTTGACGCCCATACTTCGAATTTAGGAGCGCTCCCCCCTTGATCTGTAGTAAAATTGTAGTGAATATTTGTTTTTGACAAACATGTATAACAAGGCAGATAACGAAAAAATTGAAGAGATTTTGAGCCGGGGGGTGGCGAATATTATTCCCGGTAAAGAGGCTTTGGAACAATTACTGACCTCGGGCAGAAAATTAAATGTTTATTTCGGGATTGATCCGACCTCGACCAGGATCCATCTGGGGAATGCCGTCCCATTGCGGCGACTGCAGCTGTTTGTCGAACTGGGCCACAAGGTCACCTTCTTGATCGGTGATTTTACGGCTCTGATTGGCGACACTTCGGATAAGGAGAGCGAGAGGCCGGTGCTGACTTATGAACAGATCGAGGGGAACTTTAAGACATACAAGGAACAAGCCGAGAAATTCCTGGATTTCTCGAAGGTAAAACTGGTTCATAACAGTGACTGGCTCCAGAGCATCAATTTTCCGGGGGTAGTGAAGCTGATGCGCCACTTTAGTTTAAATGACTTTATCAGTCGGGAACTAATTAAGAAGCGGCTGACGGAGGGAAAGAGTATCTCGCTGCCGGAGGTGATCTACCCGGTAATGCAGGGCTATGACTCATATTTCCTGGATACCGATATTCAGATTGGCGGGACCGATCAGGTCTTCAACATGCAGGCAGGGAGAACCCTACAAAAAAACTTACGCAAGAAAGAGTCGTTTATCATTGAAAATGAGTTCCTGCCCGGCACCGATGGCCGGAAGATGAGCAAAACCTGGGGGAACGGAATTTATCTGACCGATACCCCGGAGGACATTTATGGCAAGGTGATGTCGATCTCTGATGAGGTGATCGAATCGTACTTTGTCTTGGCGACATCACTACCGACGAAAGAAGTCGAGGAGTATAAAAAAAGGCTTTCGGGTGGGGAGAATCCGATGGTCATTAAGAAGGAATTAGCCCGGGTAATCGTCACCGAGCTTTATGATGAGGAAGCGGCTAAAAAAGCCGAGGCCCACTTTGCGACGACGGTGGTCAGTAAGCAGCCGGCCGAGGACGTAGTGGTGGTGAAACTGACCAGCCTGAAGCTACTGATGGATGAACTAGTTGGCTTTGTTTTGGAAAATAATTTAGTTGAAAGCAAATCGGAGTTTCGCCGTCTGCTCGAACAGGGAGGAATCTACCTAAATGAAACCAGGGTTGAGAACGACGTCAAAGAACTGAGTCTGAATAGCGGTGAGAATGTAGTGCGGGTGGGAAAACGCAAATACTTGAAGCTTTCCGTGGAGTAGAATAGAGCCATTATGGCGGACGAAAAAGCAAACCAGCTGGAAGAAAATCTTGACCCACGCGACCATCGGGTTTTGGGGCGGGAATTGGATCTGTTTACTTTTTCGGATACGGTTGGCAAGGGTTTGCCGCTGTGGACCTCTCGGGGGACGACTTTCCGACGGGAACTGGAGAGATTTATTGTCGATACCGAACTGGCCTGGGGCTACCAGCACGTGATGACGCCCGATATTGCCAAGATAGATTTGTATAAGAAGTCGGGCCACTATCCCTATTACAAAGAAACAATGTACGCGCCGATCCAGGTCGAAGAGGAAGAGTTTATGCTCCGGCCGATGACCTGCCCGCACCACTTTGAATTGTTTTTGTCCCGCCCCAGAAGCTATCGCGAGCTGCCGATGCGAATTGCGGAGTTGGCCAAACTCTATCGCTACGAATTATCCGGGGTTTTGTCGGGGTTAACTAGGGTTAGGTCGTTCTGCTTGGCCGATGCCCACATCATTTGCGCCGACGAGGAGCAAATGAAGACTGAAATTAAACTGGCTCTCGACCTAATCGAGTATGTGGCCGGTGTTTTCGGATTGAAAATGGGCGAGAACTACCGTTATCGCCTGTCTTTGGGTGATCGAGCGAAGACAAAGAAATATTACGACGATCCGGCGGCGTGGGATAAGGCCGAGGAGGGACTGCGCCAGGTATTAAGGGAGCGGCAGTGCGACTTTTTTGAGGCGGCGGACGAGGCGGCATTTTATGGACCGAAGATTGATATCCAAATGAAGAAAATCAATGGCCAGGAGGACACCGCTTTTACGGTTCAGTATGACTTTGTTATGCCGAAGCGGTTTGATTTGAAATTTATCGATAAAGACGGAAGCGAAAAACTAGCGCTGGTGGTGCACCGGTCGAGTATCGGGGCGATAGAAAGAAGCGCCGCCTTTTTGTTAGAGCATTTCAATGGCAATTTACCGGTGTGGCTGTCGCCTGTCCAGGTAGCGGTCTTGCCGGTTAGCGAAAAGACGGCTGACTATGCCAGGGAAGTTGGAACGGCGATGAAAGAAGCCGGAATTCGCTACGAGACGGCGGAGGAGGCGGAGAGCTTGGGCAAAAAGATTAGAAACGCCGAAGCGATGAAAATTCCTTATATGCTTATTGTTGGCGAGAAAGAAGCCGAAAGCGGTCAGGTCTCTGTCCGCGCCCATGGACAGAAAGATGGGGGGACAATGGAGCTTCCGGCTTTTGTCGAAAGGATCAAAAAAGAGATTGAAACGAAGGCGTTGCCTGGAATTTAATAGTCAATAATGTCGAGGTCGTAAGGATTTGTGAAAATTGTCCAAACTTGGTTGGAGTCAAGATGGACGAGGGTGTCGATGGTGTCGAAAAGTGAATGGAGTTGTTCTCTTGGCACTATAAATTTGGAAATTGGAGCCTGCATAAGTTGTCCCGTGTGGCAGTAAAATTCCAATAGATTCTTGCCGGTGACATTTCCAATATCTCCCCTCCTGACTTTGATGGTGGTTCGGTAGAGTGTAGTAGTCCAAGGGTCAAAGCGTGGTTTGTCCATAATGGATAAACAATTCTCCTTGTTGTGCATGACTTATAGTACTACTCGAGCCTGATGATGGCAAGAGAGGAGGAGAACAGGGTAAAATGTGTTGATATGGCTAGCCGAATTGATGAAATCCTAGCGGAGAGGCGGCGGAAGATTGAAGAACTAACTCGCTTAGGTATTGATTTGTACCCGGCCAGGAGCCAGAAAGACGCGGCTAATGGCGAAGTGGTGGCTAATTTTCCTAAATATGAGGGCAAGAGCCTTAATCTAACGGGTAGAATTGTCAGTTGGCGGGAGCATGGCAAGCTTACCTTTGGTCATCTCTATGACCAGTCGGGGAAAATTCAGTTGTTTATCCGGGCTGAGGCGATTGAGCCGACGAGTAGAGAAAAGCAGGTCTTGGGTTTTGGTGATCTGAAACTTTTGGATGTGGGTGACTTTATTCAAGTTTTCGGGGAAATCGTTAAGACCAAAACGGGTGAAGTGTCGGTCTTGGCGGCGACAATAAAATTGCTGACTAAATCGCTAAGACCTTTGCCGGAAAAATGGGCGGGGATCAGGGACCCGGAGACGGCGTTTCGGAAGCGCTATCTCGATCTACTGATGAGCCCGGAGAAAAAGGAAAGATTTGAACGAAAAGCGAGGTTTTGGGAGGCGAACCGGAAATTCATGAAAGATCATGGTTTTATCGAGGTAGAGACGCCGGTTTTGGAGACAACTGTCGGGGGCGCCGATGCGCGACCTTTTGTAACTCACATGAACGCCTTGGATCAGGATTTTTACCTGCGAATTTCAACCGAGCTGTATGAGAAAAGACTATTGGCTGGAGGTTTCGAAAAAATATATACCCTGGGGCCGAACTTTAGGAATGAGGGTATGGATGATGAACACCTGCCGGAATACTACCAACTGGAGTGGTACTGGGCCTATGCCGACTATCACGACGGCATGAAGTTCGTCAAAGAGATGTATCGGTACGTGGCCCGTGAGGTTTATGGGCGGACGAAGTTTACCAGCCGGGGGATGACTTATGATTTGGCGGATGAATGGGAAGAAATCGACTACGCCAAGGTGATTAAAGAAAAACTGGGGGTTGATATTTTCAGCTCGACCGATGGGGCGATGATGAAAGTGGTGAAGGCGAAGGGGCTAAAGTTGGGAGGGGATATTAATCGGGCCAGATTGATTGATAATCTATGGAAGTTGGTAAGGAAGGATATTGCCGGACCGGCTTTTCTCACCAATGAACCGAAGTTTATGTCGCCGTTGGCGAAGAGCAAACCGGAGAACCCGGAAGTGACGGAGAGATTCCATGTCATTATCGCCGGGTCGGAAATTGGGAATGGCTATTCGGAGTTGAATAACCCGGTGGATCAGAGAGCGCGGTTAACGGAGCAGCAAAAAGCCCGGGAAGAAGGTGATGAGGAAGCGCAGATGATGGATCCCGATTTTGTCGAGATGCTGGAGTACGGTATGCCGCCGACCTGTGGTTGGGGCCACTCCGAAAGATTATTCTGGTTCCTGGAGGACGTTTCCGGGCGCGAGGGAACGCTTTTCCCGCCACTTAGGAAATTAGTTTAGAGATCGCACTCGGTTTTCACTTTCTCGATGAGAACCTGGCAGAAGGCCTTGCCGGCTTCGGACTTGGCGGCCTTGATTTGCTCCTCGGCTATTTCCCCGGCTTTCTTTTTGACATCCTCGATGACGGTGTTGACGACATTGTTGACGGCGTTATTGCTGGTAGCCGCGCCGCTAACTCCACCCGGCGTCTGGGTTTTGTTTTCCCCGGTGGTGTTACCGGGGAGGGGAATTTGGAAGTTGTCAGGGAGGAAGTCGTTAATAGTTTTGATGGCGGGGTGAATGATTTCGGCGCCGAGGACTTCCGGTTTGATAATCGGTTCGAGGACGGGTTTGAGACGGGGATAGAGCTTGTAAACGCCAAAGACAGCGGCCAGGAGGAGAGCGATGCGGGCGATTGAGGCGAACATATAACTAGTTTAGCGCTTCCCCGGGGGTCATGCTTTGTTTGGGTACGAGTTTGCCAAAGTCCTGATCGTAGGTGACTAGGACCAGACCGGTTTTAATTTGCGACGCGATCAGGCAGTCAGCGTATTTAATCTTAGTTTTGAAATAAAGCTTCAGGGCCGTTTTACTGTTTGTCTTTTCGATTATGGTTAAATTTCTGATTCTAAGAATATTTTCTAAGGTTTTTTTGATTTCCGGGAGGGTAAGCCGGTAGTAGGTTTTTAGGGTGTAAGCCAGTTCAAAAATGGTAACGTTTGAGACATAGGGGAGTATTTTCCCCACCTCTATGCGCTCGAAGAGTTTTTGGCATTGGGCAAATTGCGTTGGGGAATCCTCCAGGATGTAGCGTAGCCAGACGTTAGTATCGATCAGGGCTTTAAGCACGGCTGTAGTCAATATAATCGCGGATTTTATCGATATTGATTTTTTTGGTCGGCTTTTTACCTTTAAGCGAGCCAGCCAGCATTAAAATGGCAGATTCTTTGACGGGTTCGATAATGATTTTATTACCGTCAGCACGGATGACGGTCCGGCCGTGTCTGGTCAGGCCAACCGCCTTTCTGATAGAAACCGGAATGTGAAGTTGGTACCGGGGAGTGATAGTAGTCTGAGCGATCATCAATATTACTTATACAGTATTGCAAACTGTTTGTCAATATCACAGACTTGCTATTGTCTTTTATCGCGATAGACGGATCGATGTTAAACTAGGTAGAGATGAGATACATCTTTGTCTCGGGCGGTGTCGTTTCCGGTTTGGGTAAGGGGATAACTTCGGCGTCGATTGGAACAATTCTTCAGGCTAAGGGAATAGAGGTGACGGTGGTGAAAGTGGACATGTATCTAAACATCGATGCGGGGACCATCCGGCCTCAGGAGCATGGCGAAGTTTTTGTGACCGAGGACGGGTTGGAAACGGACCAGGATCTGGGGAATTACGAGCGTTTCTTGAGCAAGTCGTTAAGGCGGGAAAACTATATGACCACCGGACAGGTCTATAAAACGGTTATTGATCGGGAGAGAGCTTTTGGCTATGAAGGTGAGGATGTCGAGGCGATTCCGCACGTGACCGATGAAATTATTGGACGGATAGAAAAAGCGGGAGAAATGAATAAAGCTCAGGTGGTGATTATCGAATTGGGTGGGACGGTGGGGGAATACCAGAACAGTTTGTTTTTCGAGGCCAGTCGAATCCTCCGTTTGCGCCAGCCCAAAGATGTAATTTCCGTCCATGTAACTTATTTACCGTTACTGGCCAATGTCGGCGAATTAAAGAGCAAGCCGGCGCAACAGTCGGTAAAACTACTGAACGCGATGGGGATCCAGCCCGATTTTGTAGTGGCAAGGAGCGTGGCGGCGATCGATAAAAAGAGACGGGAGAAACTGGCGGTATTTTGCAATCTATCTGATGAGGATATTATCGCGGCGCCGGATCTGCCCAGTATTTACCAAGTACCTCTATTTCTTGACGAACAGAAATTTGGGGAAAAAATAATGACCAAACTTGGTTTAAGAAAGAGAACGGTAACCGGAGGTTTGGAAGCGTGGAAAAAGTTTGAAGAAGATCGTCGGGTGGCCAAAAAGAATGTAAGAATCGCGATGGTGGGTAAGTATTTCGCGACCGGAGACTACAAGTTGGCGGACTCTTATGTTTCGGTGATCGAGGCGCTCAAGCAGGCGGCCTGGCGGGAGGGCGCTGCCCCGGAACTGACCTGGATTGATTCGGCCGAATATGGGGATGGAAAATTAAGCCTGTCCGGATTTGATGGCATTATTGTGCCCCAGGGGTGGGGCAAGCGGGGGGTGGAAGGCAAACTAAAAGCGATTAGGTATGTCAGGGAAAACAAGGTGCCCTACCTGGGTCTGTGTTTTGGAATGCAGATGGCGGTAATTGAGTTTGCCAGAAACGTTTTGAGGTTACCCGGGGCGAATACGACCGAGGCGGATCCGAAAACGAGATACCCGGTGATCCACATCATGCCGGCGCAGGCGGAATATTTGGCTAAAAAACAATACGGGGGGACGATCCGGTTGGGCTCCTGGCCATGCGTCATCAGGCCGGGAACGAAACTGGATAAAATTTACAAAAAGTATGGCAATAATTCCGCTGGGCCGTGGCGGCAGTCAAATGGTTTGAATGTCGCGCCGGCCGGAACAACAAATGTAATTTATGAGCGACACCGCCATCGTTATGAATTCAACAACGAGTATCGGGAAAGGTTTGAAAAAGCGGGGATGGTCATTTCGGGGACGTCACCGGACGGCGAGTTGGTGGAGGCGGTTGAATTGTCTAACCACCCGTTTTTTGTCGGAACCCAGTTTCACCCGGAATACATCGCCCGGCCGATGACGCCCCACCCGATTTTCCTGGCCTTCATTAAGGCGACGCTGAAATAAGATAGAATACTTGTTGATGGCGAACCTAAGGCGAATTTTGAACGGTTTAGACGTAGGTAGAATTCCTGATATTGAAATTGATCAAATCACGCCCGATTCTAGAAAGGTTAAATCCGGAACCATTTTTGTAGCCTATTCTGGCGTGGAGGTAGACGGCCATGATTTTATCGACCAAGCTATTGAAAAAGGGGCGGTGGCGGTTGTCGGGGAGAAACCGATTGGGGATTTGGCGGTGCCTTATTTCCAAGTGAGAAACGGGCGATTGGCGTGGGCGAAAATGGTGGCCAATTTTTATGATAACCCCGAGAAGAAACTAACTATTATTGGGGTGACGGGGACGGACGGCAAGACAACGACAACCAATTTGATTTATCAAATGCTGATTGCCGCCGGGATAAAAGCGGCAATGGTTTCAACAATCAAAGCAGTCATTGGCGATAAAGAGTATGACACGGGGTTACATACCAGTTCACCCGACCCGGATGTTTTGTGGCAATGGTTAGTGCAAATTGTGGCGACGGGACAAACCCATGTTGTTTTGGAGACAACCTCCCATGGTTTGGCCCAATACCGCTTTGGTGACATTAAGTTCGACGTCGGGGTTTTGACCAACCTGGCGCACGATCATTTGGAGTTCCATAAGACTTTCGAAAACTATCGAGACGCCAAGGCCCTGCTTTTTGAAAAAAGTAAGGTTTCGGTAATCAATGAATGTTCGGCGGAAGTGGAGTATTTCAAATCAAAGGCGGCCGCAAAGGCAATTTCTTATGATGTCAGGAAAGAAATCAGGGGTGTCGTCCATCAAGATGGTGATGAAATTTGGCAGGAGTTTGAAATGCAAGTTGGGGAGGAGTGGAGGAAAGTGAAGACCAGACTGCTGGGAGACTATAATTTGGAAAATGTTTTGGCGGCGGCCAGAACGGTAACGGAATTGGGGGTTAGTGAAAAATATATTCTGGCCGCGATAGCGGAGTTCGAGCCTCTTGCGGGGAGATTCCAGGTGATTGTGAATGACCGTGGTTTTCGGGCCATTGTCGATTTTGCCCATACGGAACAGGGGATTCGATCGGTTCTTGGTATGGTGAGAGAACACCTCCGAAAAGACGATGAGAGAATCGTTGCCGTCTTTGGTTGTAATGGCGGGCGTGATCAAAGCAAGCGGGCACCAATGGGGAAAGCCGCTTGTGAGTTAGCTGATATGGTGGTGGTGACGACAGAGGATCCGAGAAAGGAACCGGTCGAGCAAATCTATAAACAGCTTGAGGAAGGATGTTTGGCGGCGGGTGGAGTTTTGAATAAAACTTTTTTTCGTGAGGACAATCGCAGGAAAGCAATCGATTTTGCCATCAACAAACTGGCTAAGAAAGGTGATTGGTTGTTGTTTTTGGGAAAGGGTCACGAGAAGAGTATGAATGTAGGTGGAGTAGAAACACCCTGGGATGAAGCATCAATAGTCAGAGGATCTTTATGAAAAAAGAAAATTGGCAAAAATATTTTTCCGGGAAGAAAATTACGATGATGGGATTGGGTCTTCTTGGCCGGGGTATTAATGTAGCCAAATTTTTGGCGCAGCATGGTGCAACCTTAACTATCACCGACTTGAAAACCGAAGAAAGGTTGGCGTCATCGCTGGCGGAACTGACGCCATACGAAAAACAAATTACTTATAATACACCCGGCTGTCTAGAGGCTAAAGTTTGACTTCATCTGCTATAGTGTTAGGACATGGTGGAAAAGACCCGTGAGATGATACGTGGGTATCAGAGGTTAGAGATTGGAAAAAACATTGTTTCCTGTCCGTATTACATGAATGTAGCCAAGAGATCTGTTGTCAGTCTCTTAGAGAAAGCGGGTGTTTTCGGTAATGGAATTGAGAAGTTTTCTTTGTTGTGGAAGCAGGCAGCGGTTGATTTTGGTAGATTCCAAGGAAAGGGTTTGCCGGAGGAGATTGCTCTGGCCGCTTTGCAAATAAGTAAAAAGATCGGTTTGTCTATTGAAAACGCTGAACCAGCAACGGCTGTGGAAGTGATGAAGCATTTGGGATTGGGGATAGACTGCTCCGGCTTTGTATTTAACGTATTGAAGTATGCTTTTGGGTCAAGTGGAGGACTGGGAGAATTTATGGATGGTTTGGACTGGGCAGATACTGATAAACGCGATGCAAGCAGAGCCGGGGTGTTCGTTTTTGCCGGTAAGGCTTCTTATGTGGTTGAAGCCTCTAGTTTACGAGGATTGGACCTATTACTGATGAGGGGATTGAGTGGTAAATATACGCACATAGCCTTATTGCTGGCTACGGGTGAAGATGAATTTGAGGTAGCGCAGTCAACGCTTCTTGCGGTGCCGACGGGTATTAACCTCAGTAGAATGAAAGTTGTTGGATTAAACCCAGTTTTTGAATTTACTCCTGGATTGGGCAAGAGGTGGGAGGAAATATTTGCTGAGGGAAGAATTGAATTCAGGAGATTGGTGGCGCTAAATGGTTAAATGTTGACTTCGTCTGCTAGAGTATTAGGACATGAGTGAGACAGTCAGGATTACCGGAGGAAAGAGATTGAAGGGCGTGGTGACACCGATCGCAAATAAAAACGCGTTGTTGGCTGTAATTCCGGCGGCGGTGCTTTCTGATGAGACGATTACTTTTCGGAAGGTGCCTAAAACCACTGATGTGGTCAAGCTTCTGGCCATCATTGAAAAATTGGGCGGAAAGATAGTCGATAATGGTGCCGGAGAAGTAAAAATAAACTGTAAAAACCTGGATTCGTATCGGGTAGATGAGCAGTTGGGGGGGTCTTTCCGGGCTTCTCTTAATTTTGTCGGGCCGCTTTTGGCCCGTTTCGGGATCGCGGAAGTACCGATGCCAGGAGGTTGTGACCTGGGGATGCGGTCGATTGAAGCCCACACGAGTGTATTTGCCAACGTGGGGGTAGAGATTGAACGGATTGGTAACTACGTCCGTTTCCGGGTGCCTCTGGTGAAAGCGAGAAAATATCGGGTCTGGCAGATTGAGGCGAGCGTGACGGCGACGGAAAACTTCGCCATGTACGCGGCGGGAATAAAGTCAGAGATAGAACTGATTGATGCGGCCTGCGAACCGCACGTTACTGATGTAATACGGCTTTTGAAGTCGATGGGGGCGAAAATTACCGGAATGGGTTCAAACCACCTGATGATCAAGGGGAACAGGAAACTTCACAAAGCAGTGTTTACTCCCAGACCGGATTTTATCGACATCGCGGGGATGATCGTGGCGGCGGCCGTGACCAATGGCGATGTGATAATTAAAGGGGCCAACGTGCCCGAGATTGTCGATGGAATGATTAACTGGTTTAGCATGTTTAATATCGTTTTTGAGAGGAAGAATAAAGATTTGCGGGTTTATGTGGGCAAGGGAGGGCTGATTACCGACGTTAACAAATCGGGCTTTCCTTTAGCGGCGCCTAACTTGCCGAAATTTGTACCTCGGCCGTGGCCGGGTTTTCCGGTCGACGCGATTCCAGTGATCGCCACCCTGGCAAGTAAGTCAAAAGGGAGACTGCTACTTCAGAACTGGATGTATGAGAGCGGACTTGATTTTGTCAGGGAACTTAACTTTTTGGGAGCCGATATTTTTATGGTCGATCCCCAGCGGATTATTATTAACGGGCCGGTGACATTTTCGGGTGGTGAAGTGACGCCGCCGACGGTGATTCAAGCGGTGAAGGCAATATTTCTTGCGGCTTTGGCCGACCCGGTGGTGACGGTAATTCACGGGATGGATACTCTGAAAAGAAGATACCCAAATATCATTGAGGTCTATAAAAAATTAGGGGCCAAAATTGAAGTAGTTTCCGGGCCGATTCACAAAGTAAAATGAGGGTATGAAAGCAAAAAACGTAATGGTAGTCTATGGCGGCGTTAGCCCGGAACACGAGGTGGCGGTTATTACCGCTTTGCAGGTGATGAATGCGTTGCGGAAAGCAAACTTCACGGTAATGCCGGTATATATCAGCAAACAAGGAAATTGGTTTTTGGGTGGAGAGGATTATTTCAAACCGGAAACATATAAGGACCTGGTAAAAGTGGAACGATTGGGGAAGCGGGTAATCCTTTCACCAGATCGCGACTATGGTTTGTTGACAAAAGGCTTTTTGGGATTCGGTCCAGCCGAAATGCAACCCGATGTTGTTTTCCCGGTGGTCCATGGTAAGAACGGCGAAGACGGGACGCTCCAGGGGCTATTTGAATTGGCCAATATCCCCTATGTGGGTTGCGGAGTAACGGCCAGCGCGATCAAGATTGATAAATATATTGCCAAGAAAGTGGCGGAGGGTTTGGGGGTTAAAGTTCTACGTGACTGGTTAGTCGTTAAGGGCGAACAGGCAAAACTTCCAGGAGTTAAATACCCCGTGATTGTAAAGCCGGTTGGTCTGGGAAGCAGTATCGGCTTAACCCGAGTCGAAAGAGAGAGTGAACTAGCTGATGCCCTTGAAGTAGCATTTTGCTATGACGACCGGGTGATGATTGAGGAAGCGGTTGATGGTCCAAAAGAGGTGAATGTTTCCATCATTGGTAACAATCCGTATGAATTGTCGATTACCGAACAGCCGGTAGCCAGCGGGGAAACATTATCTTTTGCTGATAAATACACCAGTGAATCGGGTAAAAGTCAGGGGATGGCCAGTGCCCAAAGATACATTCCGGCCAGGGTAGATGCCAAAATAATTAAGTCGGTGGAGGAGAACGCGTCGAAGTTTTTCCGCGCCATTGGTGGGAAGGGAATCGCTCGGGTCGACTTCATGGTTGATAAAAAAGGAACTGTTTATTTTAACGAAATCAACACCATGCCCGGGTCGCTCGCCTATTACCTTTGGGAAAAGAGCGACTTGCCTTTTCCGAAATTGGTGAGCCGATTAGTTGAGTTGGCAGTTACCGATTTTTCCCGGAAACAGGAGCTGATTACGACCTTTGAAAGCAATATTCTGGCCGGTTTTGCCAGCCGGGGATTGAAGGGAAATAAGGGAAGATGAAAAGCAATTGGCGAAGAAACGAAATTTTGGCGCCATACACGACGCTACGGATTGGCGGCCCGGCCGACTATTTTTTTGTCGCCAAGACTGAAAAAGAGTTGGTAGCGACGATAAAGGAGGCACGCCATTTAAAACTACCAGTTATGATTCTAGGTTGGGGAAGCAATGTCTTAATTTCCGATAAGGGTATCCGTGGTTTGGTGATAAAAAATGAAACAAGCGAAATGAAGATCGAAGAAGCCGCTGACGGCGTCAATGTCTCCGATGCGCCACGAGACAAAGCAAGATGGCAGAGTGATAAAAAGAAGGGGACATTCAAATATGAATTTACCGACCTCAATTATGACGAAAGTGATGCCCCAAGAGTTAAAGTCACTTTGTCGAGTGGTCTTTCGCTGCCGAAGGTGATCAATGATTTGTTGGACCGAGGGATTACCGGCCTGCAATGGTTTGCCAGAATCCCCGGGACAATTGGGGGGGCGGTCCACAATAATATTCATGGCGGAACACATTTCTTTTCGGAATTTGTCGACAGTGTTAAAGTTTTAACCAGAGAGGGAGAGGTTGTGAAACTAGGTGCCAAAGGACTGGAGCTAGCGTATGACCAGTCCCGCTTTCACGGTTCAAGCGAGATAATTCTGTCAGCGACGCTCAATTTGTTTCGGGGGGATGCCGAACGCGCAAGGGTAGTAGCTTTTGAGTGGGCGAAGCGAAAAAGTCTCCAGCCGTCCCGGTCGGCGGGCTGCACCTTTAAAAATATTAGCAATGACGACAAAGAGAGGCTTGACCTGCCGACTACTTCCGTCGGGTATATCGTCGAACATATATTGAAAATGGGAGGTTTCAAAGTGGGCGGGGCTGCGGTTTCGGCCGCCCACCATAATTTCATCGTCAATGCCGGTGGGGCGACGGCGACCAATTATTTGGCGGTGATGCGCGAGATTCAAAAGCGGGCGAAACAAAAGTTGGGGATTGAATTGGAGCCGGAGATAATTTTGTTGGGAGAATTTTAAAAATTATCTGGTAAATCATTTTCGAGAAGGATCCAGTCGTATTTTCGCGAGAAGGCGTCAATGGTAGGCCAAACGGAAGAATTATTTTCCAGGTAGTCGACCTTGACTTTGCCGGCGATGCCGCGGGCGAGATTTTCGGTCCGTTCGGATCGGCCCACCAGAACGATTTGGTCAAAAACTTCGGCGGCGAGGACGCCAATCCTTTCGTGGATGGCGGCGGTGTGCGTCCCTAGTTCGATGATGCCCGGAGTGATGAGAGCTTTTTTGCCCGGTAGGCCTTTCAGGTCGGAAATGATTTTGCTAAAACCCATTTCGTTACTGCTGTAGGCGTTGTCGATGAGGATGGCAGCGCCAATCTTTACCAGTTCCAGCCGGTGGGGTGATGGGGTAATGTCACGAACGATATTTTGAATTGCCGTCGGATCAATTCCCAAGATGAAGGCCATGCCAATGGCGCCGATCAGATTTTCCAAATTGCTGGTGCCAAAGAGTTTCGTTTCAAAACGATAGACTTTTTGTTTGCAAACGACTTCGAGGACGGACCCTGAAGGGGTGAGGCGGAAATTCTTGACAAAGAAAGTGGCCAAGGGGTTGGAAAAGGAGTAGGTTTTGACGTCATGGTAGCGTGGTAGTTTCAGGTGGTCGCTAATATATTTGCTGTCGAGATTGACGAGAGCTTGAGTTGGTTGGTGGACGGCATCGATGAGTTCAAACTTGGCCAGAGTGGTATTGGCCAGCGACTTGAAGCGTTCGAGATGCTGGCTGCCGATGGCGGTCAGAATGGCATAATTCGGCGGGACCATCCGGGTCAGTTCTTTGATTTCACCGCGGACATAGGCGCCCATTTCGCAGATAAAGTAATGGAGTTTTTTATGAAGCTCTAGGTTGACAACCTTGGCGATACCAAAGACGGTGTTGTAGCTTTCGGGTGTTTTCAGGGTTGACTGTTGATGGCGAAGAATGTCAAAGAGGAAGTCTTTGGTACTGGTTTTACCGTAACTACCGGTAATGCTGATGACGGTCAGGTGGGGGTGAGTCGTAATGGCGTGCCGGACGAGGGCGATTGTCAGCCGGCGGCGGATAATTTCGTAGGGTTTGATGATGATAAGAGAGAGGAGAAGCAGGGGAAACGGTTCGAAGGCGAGGAGAACGATGAAGATCAGGTTGGTTGGAAAAGGAAGAAAAAGAACAACTGTGAGATAGAGAAGAAAGGTGACGGCGAGAATGAGTTTTGTTTTCGGGGTATGAACTAAGGGTTTCTTACCACCGGTTTGGAAAGTGAAAGGATGAGAAAACCACCACCTTATAAAGCGAATGGAAGAATAACCCTCGAGCTGGAGAATATGGAGCTGGGCCTTAAGCGGGTTCATCTTCGAGGATTTGATTTAAAACTGTGGCCAGTTTGGCGGGATGGGTCAGGTGGGGCAGGTGGCCGGCTGGATAGATGACATGAAGGTTGGCGGTAGGAATGTTCTCGACCAGGAACTTGCCCATATAGGGAATGACGTGGTCGTCGCTGCCCCAGATGATTTCGGTGGGAACTTTGATCAAATTAACCTTGGCGCCGATATCCTGTCTGAGTATCTTTTTCAAGACCGATCTTTGGTAATGGTTTGCCTGGGCATAGTCTCTGGAGGCGGTTAGAGTTAGAACTCTTTCTCTCAAAGAATTGGGAAGTAAAAGTGTCGGGATCTTGATGATTTTGGCGGCTAAGATTTTCAATCGAGTAAGGAGATTTCTTTTTCTGACAATGGCGGCGTCGATAAAGATGGATTTGTTGAGAAGCTCCGGGAATTTGAGGGCGAATTCGGCCGCGATCTGGCCACCAAAGGAGTGGCCGATCAGGGTAATCCTTTTCAGATTGTTTTTGGTTACAAAGTTTTTTATAAATTTCACGTATTCCGGAATTCCGGATCCGTCGGCTAAGTTTTTGGTACCGCCGAAACCGGGTAAGTCGAGGAGATAGAGACGAAATCGATCAGACACCTTTTTGGCCAAAGGAAGCCAGTGGCCTGAGTTTTGGCCCCAGCCATGGAGAACGACAACGGGGAATTTGGCCTTGGGGTTAATTAGTTCGTAGTTAGTGAGAACACCATTGATGACGGTTTGCACTGCGTCTTATTCTACCAGCCTAACTTAAATCGAGACTTTGCCGGTGGTGCCGAGGCGGAAGTTGGTGAGGTCCAGCGGTGGGAGTTTGAAATGAGCGGTGAAAAAGCCATTTTTGTTTTCGCTTTGGGGAGACAGATAGATAATTTCCGAGTCGGTGGAGAAACCGGTCTTGAGGGAAAGATTGGCCTTTTGCTCCGGCTTTAGGGTATAAAAGTCTTCTTCGGGGAGGATAACTTCGAAAACGGCGGAGTCGAGTGGAGCGAGGATAATGGGAAAGCCGGAGGGAGTGATATTGATGCCGGGAATAAGGCCTTCGGTGCTGACGATGACAGCAGCGGCGGGTGAGTAGAGAGTCAGACTGTCCAGCTGAAGTTTCGATTTCTCGACGGCTTTGACGGAGACATCGAGCTTGCTCTGGGCAATTTCTTTTTCAGCCTTTTCGTCTTCGTTTCTACCCTCGGGAAGCTTGCGGCTGAGTTTGTCAAACTCAGCCCGAACGCGGCGGAAATCAGCCAGTTCAATATCGAGTTGGGTCTGGATCGGTCGGGGATCGAGAGCGGCGAGGGGGGCGTCCTTGGTAACGATGAGGCCAGGGCGGCATTTCAACCAGGCAAGGCGGCCGCTTTCGGGGAAACGGAGGGAAACAAGGTTGGCCGTTACGTGGCCGGAGTACTCGGGCATTAAGACCAGATTAGCATATCGGGGGTATACTTTGGCCATGTTGGGGATGTTTGATTCCGGATCGGGGGGGCTCTCGGTTTTGTTGGAGATCAGGAAAAGACTGCCGCGGGCAGACGTCGTGTATTTAGGGGACATTAAAAATGCTCCTTACGGCGGACGAACCAGGGAGGAGTTGGGAGCGCTGACGGTTTTGGATATTGAAAAGTTGTTGAACGAGGGGGCAACTAAAATTGTATCGGCGTGCAATAGCGTCTCGGCTTCGATGATGCTGCCGATGCTTTCCATCTTGGGGGTACGGCCTTTTGATTTGGTAGAAATGGTTGGACCGACAGTGAAGGCGTTGCGCGATGAGAAAAGAAAAATTCTTTTGCTGGCTACCCCGGCGACGGTTTCCTCGGGCATATACCGGCAGGGTTTTGCGGTGGTTGATAAAAAGATTGGGGAGACGGCAGTACCTGATTTGGCGGGAATGATTGAATTTGGCGCGAGCGGCTCAGAAATGACGGAAGTAATCCGAAAGGCTATTGGAGAAGAGAGGGGTTTCGGGGTTTTGCTGTTGGGGTGTACCCACTATCCTTTGATAAAAAATATTTTTGAAAAGGTACTGCAAAAATTGAAGGTCAAGGCGGAAATTGTCGATCCGGCGGGGTTTGTCGCGGCGGAGGTGGTTAAAACAATGGCCGAGAATGGCAGTGGAAAAACGAAGTTTTTGATCACGAAAGAGTCTGGATTGTTCCGAAAGAGGGTTGGTGAAATGTTTGGGGAGAGCGGTGTCGAGGTTGAGGTGATTTAGCTGGTGGTAAAATTAGCCAATGAACGAGCCGAAGGTGGGAGTTAAGTTTGACCATGCCGAGATAGAGAAAAAGTGGATAAGCCGCTGGGAGGCGGAACGGACTTATGTGACCCCGCAACGAAGCGGTAAACCCGCCTACAGCGGGGCAGTTAAGGCGGGCAGGCCGAAGTCGTATGTTTTGGGGATGTTTCCCTATCCTTCCGCTGAGGGTTTGCATACCGGCCACGGGCGGATTTTTACGGCGGTGGATGTGGTGGCGAGATACCAGCGGATGAGAGGCGACGATGTTTTGTGTCCGATGGGTTGGGATTCTTTTGGCCTGCCGGCGGAAAACGCGGCCATTAAGGCGCGCAAAAATCCGGTCGATATGGTGCCCCACAATGAAGCCAACTTCAAGCGGCAGATGATGATGCTGGGACTATCGTATGACTGGGAGCGCACCTTTTCAACGGCCGACCCAGCCTACTACAAATGGACGCAGTGGCTTTTCCTGAAACTTTATTCAATCAAAAATGACAAGGGGGAAAGACTGGTTTACCGCAAGGAAGTACCAATCAACTGGTGTCCTTTTTGCAAAACCGGTTTGGCGAATGAAGAGGTGCAGGCGGATGGGACCCATGAAAGATGTGGGACGGCGGTGACCCAAAAACTATTGCCCCAGTGGAATATGCGGATCACCGATTATGCCGACCGGCTACTAAAAGATCTCGATACGGTGTGGACTGATGAAAAGGGGAATAAGCAGGCCGGACTGGATTGGCCGGAAGGAATCCTGGCGATGCAAAGAAACTGGATTGGCAAAGACCGAGGCTTGACGATCAATTTCAAAACAACTGATGGCGAGGTTTTGCCGATCTGGACGAAGTTTTGGGAGACGGTTTTTGGAACTACCTTTATAGTCGTGGCGCCGGAGATAGTTGCGACCTGGCGGGGAATGGGGAAAAAATTTTCGGCCGAAGTAAATAATTACGTTGACGAAGCGATTAAGAAAGCCGAGCAGACAAGGCTTGGGGGAGCGAAAGAGAAAACGGGTATTGATACCGGCGTAGTCGCGATCAACCCGGTTAATGGCAAAGAGGTGCCCGTCTACGTGGCCGATTATGTTCTGGCCAACGTCGGAACGGGAATGGTGATGGGGGTGCCGGCCCATGACGAGCGGGATTTTGATTTCGCGATTAACTACTTTTTACCACTGATCCAAGTGGTTGAATATGAAGATAAAACCATTAATCAGGCGGTAGCGCTGGGGAAGAAGAGCCATGAGGGGGAGGGGAAACTGGTGAATTCCGGCCAGTTTGATGGCATGGATGCCTGGGGCAAAGGTAAGGAGGCGATGGCGGACTGGATGATCAGGGAGGGAAAGGCGATCCGGAAGGTAAATTATCATTTACGCGATTGGGTTTTTTCCCGCCAGCGCTACTGGGGCGAGCCGTTCCCGCTGGTTTATTGCCCAAAATGCGGCGACGAAAACGGAGTGGTGCCCTTGCCCGAGGATCAATTGCCTTTGGCCTTGCCTTATTTACAATCCTACGAGCCGACGGAGACGGGACAGTCACCGCTGTCGCGAGTTAAGGAATGGGTGGAAACCGTTTGCCCTAATTGCGGCGGACCGGCCAGACGGGAAACGGACACGATGCCGAATTGGGCGGGGAGCTGTTGGTATTTCCTACGCTTTGCCGACCCGCATAATGATAAAGAAGTATGGTCGGAAAAAGCACTGGCTGACTGGCTGCCGGTGGATTGGTATTTGGGCGGGGCGGAGCATGCCGTCCTACATCTGCTCTATGCCCGTTTTTGGACCAAAGCCTTTTATGATTTGGGGTTAGTAAAGTTTAGCGAGCCGTTTTTGCGGTTGCGGTCGGTGGGGATGGTCCTGGCTATCGATGGCAAGAAGATGAGCAAAAGTTTGGGGAATGTCGTCAACCCGGACGATGTCGTGGCCGAGTACGGAGCCGACGCGGTTCGGATTTATGAAATGTTTATGGGGCCCTGGGATCAGGCGATTGCCTGGAACCCGCGGTCGCTGATCGGTTGCCGGCGATTTGTCGAAAAAATTTGGGAACTAGCGAGTCGGGATATGGCCAATAACTGGAAGGAGTCGGACACCAAACTGGCGGCGGAGCTGAATAGGTTGATTAAAAAAGTGGGGGAGGATATTGGGCAGTTGAAATTTAACACGGCGGTGGCGGCCTGTATGAAATTTGCCAATGCCTGGGCGGAGGCAAAGACCGGCCTAACAAAGGAAGACATGAAGCGGTTGCTGGCGGTCCTGGCCCCCTTGGCACCATTTGTGGCCGAAGAACTGTGGCGGGCCTTAGGGGAACCTGGCTCAGTTCACCTTTCCGGCTGGCCGGAGGCAAAGGAAGTTGCGGACGAAGAGGTCACAATTGTCGTTCAAGTTAACGGCAAAATGCGTGGTAGTTTGGTATTTTCGGCGTCTGACGTCAAAGATGAAAAAGCGGTGACGGAGAAGTCGCTAATTAATGAGCAAGTGAAGAAATGGGTGATTGGAAAATATAAAGTGGTGTTTGTGCCGGGTCGGCTGATTAATTTCGTGGTGTAAGGTTTAACTGGTCAGTGTCGGGCTATTGACGGACAGACCGAAAGTTTAGTAGTATGAAACCCGTGGCGACAAAAACGACTAAGAAATCTGAAAAAGTGGCGACTGTATTTGAGAATCTAA
>Ga0209210_1001364_pt1 | contig 20667 bp, 16 predicted proteins | sample RifGroA1_FD_183991 | JGI IMG/M metagenome (GOLD analysis project Ga0209210, IMG submission 183991) | Contaminated groundwater microbial communities from Rifle, Colorado, USA - Rifle Groundwater A1 (SPAdes) (version 2) | ecosystem: Environmental > Aquatic > Deep subsurface > Groundwater >...
CCTTAACTTTGTGCTGGAAGTTGAAATTATAACAGTATCATTATTATTTATATGTTGTGAAAATGGCTCCGTCATATCAACAGAAAGATTTGCAACAGTGGGCGATATTGGAGTTGGAGTTGGAGTATAGGTATAAGCAGTTACCGTTACGCCCTGTGCCTGCGTGGTGCCACCTGGACCGATACATGAAAGACCGTAGCCTGTGGTTTCGTTAGTGGCAACTATCTGTGATCCAGAAGCGTTCTTTGTGCCAGGCCATACACCTGCTCGGTCACCAAAAGTACCGACGCAATAACTCGCATTGGTCGAAGACCAAGTGAGCGTTACTGGTTGATTCACACCAGCCGTGATATTTGTCATATCCGCGGACAACGATACGGTTGGGATTGATGCTGTAGCCAGCGTCGGTGTAGGCACAAAAGGCACAGGCGTACCAACTACAGCTGATGTTGGCACTGGCGCAGCTGGTATTGGAGTTGATGCTGGCGTATTTTCTGTGGATTGATTGCTTGCTGGAGTGCTAGGACCGCACTCTTTTGATCCGCCGACACAGCTATCCCCATCATTGCAATCATTGCCTCCTACAGCTGGATTTTGTGCGCCGTCACCGTCGCAGTCACCGTCAGAACAGCCTGCATCTGTAATATCAACGGGGCCACATTTTGAAGGTGTAGATCCAGAAGGCTGATCTCCATTACTTGGATTGTCCTGATTTGGAGCTTCACCTCCGCCGCCATCTGGTTCTCTTGGCGTCCCACATCCACCACCGACAGAACAGTCCGCGTCATTACAGTCGTCACCAAACGGTGGCCCAGCAATTCCATCGTCATCACAGTCATTATCTTCACAAGTAAGCGGGTCTGGGTTTGTGCAAGATGCGAAAAACTGGGAAATTCCAATGTCTACGCCGGATTTCTTAAGCGCAACGGTCGTACCGCCAATAGCCGCTATAACAGCGAAAATAATGAGTGGCAGTGCAAATACAAATCCCCTCTCAAACCATCGCTTCATGATACGCAAATTGTATCACTAATAAATATGCGCGTATTGTGGATAAAAAGTGGCGAGGACCGAAGCCCCCGCCATTGCGTGATCGCTGTAACGACTTAGTAGTCGTAATCGTCGTGGTCGTTGGTGCCCTTGTGCGGGTTGGCGCGCACGATCTCACGCGGAGCTTCTCCGATATGATGCACGCGCACCACATCCCGAAGTTGCTCACCACAGAATCCACAGAAGTTGAGGTGCCCCGCAACGAACCTCGGCTCTTCGCCACCGACATCGTACTCGTTCCACACGCCGTTCTCACAGATGACCTTGAAGCTCGGTGGCTTTTCATCGCAGGAATGTGGGGAAACGCTCTTGTCGGCCATGATTCACCCCCCAGTGAAACTAAAACTAGTGTACTACATTAGTACGATTCTGTCAAGATTATGGGGTAATGTGTACACACATATGGCGGTTTTCTCCTAGTATGGAGAAATGGCAATATGTATGGCTAAAACAATTAAAGAAGAGCGTTTAAGATGGGTGCTCCCAATAATCAATAAGGGGGTAAAGCTAGTCGATTCAGCTAAGGTATGTCCGTATAGTGAGAGAAGTCTGGAAAGATGGGTATCTGAATACAAGAAGCGTGGAGAGGTGGGTCTGGAGCCTAAATCAACAGAACCGAAGGTGTATCGTATAGAAACGCCAATCTGGTTAAAAGAAAGGGTCGTTAAGATTCGGAAGAAGACTAAGAAATGTGCTTTGAAGATACACTGGCAATTAGAGAAAGACGGTATTAAGATTGATGCCAGGACAATTGGTAAGATATTGAAGAAGGAAAATTTAGTCTGCAAATACAGGGTTAAGAAAATTAAATACAAATATATCAGAGCAGAGAGAAAACCCGGAGAATTAGTTGAGATTGATGTTAAATATGTGCCAGGACCTGTTGCAGGACGCCAGTATTTTCAATATACAGCCATTGATACGTCTTCTAGATGGAGATACCTAAGGGTGTATAATGCCCAAGAGAATCACCTAGCCATTCGATTTCTTAGCGAAGTAATGAAACGATTTCCGCATAGAATCATGGCAATCAAGACAGACAACCATCCAATCTTTACCAATTACTACACAAGCACCAATAGACGAAGCGACATGACGGTTAAAACTATCCATGCTTTAGATAAATTCTGTGCTGAAAATGGTATTATCCATTACCTGATTGACCCAGGCAAGCCAGCCCAGAACGGCACAGTTGAAAGAAGTCACGGAGAAGACGAGAGAAAATTTTATCAGGGAAATACTTTCAAAAATATTGGAGACTTGAAAAGAAAGTTAAGAAGATGGAATATATATTACAACAACCTTGAGCACTGCGGGTTAGATGGCAAAACGCCAAATGAATATTTAGAAGAAAACAAATTAATTAACCCGCCAAATGTGTGTGCCTAGAACAATGGCTCGCCACGAGATGAGCGAGCCTGCAGCGAATTTTTCGTGGCTGCCGGGCTTGGATTCGGACCAAGATACCTGCCTCCAAAGGGCAGTGTCCTACCGTTAGACGACCCGGCAAAGGGTAGTCAATTTATATTATCTCATGATTTCTCTGTTAGCTCAATCACGGCAAGCTCAAGCGGGAAAAAAGGAATCGGTGATGCGCGCAATTCTGTTCGTGCTTTTGTGAATACTCCGATCGCACGAATCAGTAATTTGCCGTCCATAGTTTCTGTTAAATGCTTAATTGATGACAAATTCGTTTCAGAAAGCGCAAGCTGTGCGCGCATAAGAGTTGTCTTGTCAATTTTATTTATCATCACCTGCCTCAAATACTCAAGAAATCCGCGAATAAATTGATCTGCATCGGTGCCAGATTCTGACGCGCGATTTATGACAGCCAACGCGCTAATTCTGTCCCCTACTGCAATTGCTTCTGCAAGCTCTCCATTCCATGCGGTTGGAGCAATGCCCAAAACGCGCTGGACAGATTCTGGGGTAATCTCTCCTTTGTTTTCAGTATACAATTTTGTCAGCATCACCTCGGCATCACGCAATGCCCCATCGCTTGAGGCGGCCAAAGACGCAATGGCTTCTGGATGCGTAACTCGCTCTTCAGCTTTAGCAATAATTGAAAGTTTTTTTGATATTTCTGATTGTGTGAGTTTTCTAAAATCAAATCGCTGAACTCGCGAAAGAACTGTCGGAATAATTTTATGCGCTTCCGTTGTCGCAAGAACAAAAATTATATGCGACGGCGGCTCCTCCAAAAGTTTCAAAAATGCATTTGCCGCTTCCTTGGTGAGCATGTGCGCCTCATCTATCAGATATACGCGATAAGCTCCTCCGGTAGTTGCGGTGCCAACCGCTTCTTTGAGCGCGCGAATATCATCAATACTTCTGTTTGATGCCGCATCAATTTCAATAACATCCAATGACCGTCCTTCGCCAACGGCCGAGCATGAAGCGCATGTATTGCATGGCCTGACATTAATTTCTGCTGTGCAATTTGCCGCTTTTGCAAGAATACGAGCAAGAGTGGTTTTCCCCGTGCCACGAGGCCCAGCAAATAAATATGCGTGTCCTATTCTTCCTACTGATATTGCGCCACGAAGAGCCCGAACAATATTTTCTTGTCCAATAACATCTGTCCAGGTTTTGGGACGATATTTCCGATAAAGCATGCGTAAACGCTACTACAGACGCGCGCGAAATACAAAGCGTCTAAATCCTATAAATGAAAATATCAAAGCAACCGCCGATCCAACGATTGCGCTTATGCCTGCCCATCGTTGAATGTCAATATTCGGTACGCGCAACATAATAACGATAGAAGAAGTAGTTACATTTACAACCATCGCGGCAATGTTTACAAAAATGAATCGTTTTAATTGTCCGACGCTTTCATGTGCGTTGCCATTATAAAATGCCCACTGTTTATTCCAAAAATAACTGTGCGAAACCGCAATAAAAAATGAGATGGTCTTAAAAACCGAAAACAACAACCCCGATGCAACGCCCGTAGCCGCAATAAAAATATACAAAACACCAAAATCAACCGATGCATTTGTGAACCCAACGGCACAATATCTCCCAAATTGCTCCATCGCTGGCCAGAATAATCCCAGTGAATACCCTAGTTGTACGCCAAAAATCCAAAGTATCGGGATAAAAATCAAAAGAAGTGCTCCATGAATTCCAAACGGCAAAACGATGCCTAAATATGAAAAAATGCCCCAAATAGCACCGCCAGTTGTTGCGCCAGTTATCACCGCACTAACAAGATCGCGCCGAGATATTTGTCTCATGTTTTAAATCTTCCTTGGATCTCGGCTTCAATATCTATGCGAAGTCTGCCGTATTTGAGACGGCTGATTTCTGTAAGAGCATCGCGTACTTTTGAGCTTCCTTTATTAAATACCTGCTCCGTCAAAATTCGCATATTGCATGGCCGTCCCACCTGTCCATTTACGAGCATGACAACATACGCATTAAAATTATCCATGTTTGACAAATCGTATGGCGTGATGTTCGGTTCAAATCGCGTCTTCAAAACTGGCGATTCTGCATCTTCGGGGCTTACGCGTGCGGCAACAATCGTGCCAACATTCCCAAAAACAGAATCGCGAATCTGCTCGTCAAGCTGTTTTATAAATTGATGCGCCATAATCAAGCACAGACGATATTTGCGTGCTTCAGCCAAAATTACCGATATTGAATTTGTGGTAAAGCTTTGAAATTCGTCCATGTATACAAAATGATCCGGCATGGTGTTTCTAGTTGTGTCGCGCGCAAGTGCTGTTCGTCTCAATTTACCGACTATCACCATACCCAATAACTGCGCGTTCATGTCGCCGATTTTTCCTTTTGTAAGATTTGCAATAAGAATTTTCTTGTTTTCAATAACATCTTTAAAATCAAAAACGCTTTTTGGCTGATTAACTATCGTGCGAAGAAAGTCATTGTTTGTAAACGCATCAACTTTACTTGTAATGTATCCGGTAAAATTAGAAAGCGACTGCTCGCCGGTTCGCTGTGTGGCGTCTTTTTCCCAAAATTGCTTTACAAGTGTGTTTGATTCATGCGCGAGTAAGTCATTTCTGAATGCTTCGTCAATAAATACGCGAGATAAATCGGCAAGCGTTGCCACACGCCTGTCAGCATTATCTAGTAAAAGAAAGATTGCGTTTTTGAAATACTGCTCAAATTGCGGGCCTCCAGCTTCTTTCATATTGTAAAGCTTATTCATTATTTCAAATAATTCATCCACAATAAGCGTCTTATCCTGCGGACTTGTGGGGTCATATTCAAGCAAATTAAGCCCCATAGCATATTGCGGATCAGACGGATCAAAATAAATTACATCATCGGCTCTTTCTCTAGGCACATTTGCAAGCACCCACTCGGCCAAAGATCCGTGCGGGTCTAGTACTGTTAGCCCGTTACCGGATGCCATGTCTTGGGCAATCATAGATTGCATCGTAACGGTTTTACCAGTACCAGTTTGACCGACTATATACATGTGGCGACGGCGATCTTCGTCAGATAAACGGAGCATTGTGCTTTTTCCTTGAAAAATATTTTCTCCGAATGCGATGCCGTCTGGTGATATGCCAGATGGTGGCTCGGAAGCTCGAAAATTTGTAAATTTAACCTTTGGCAAAGAAGATGCCGTCACCGGCAAGTGATAAATACTCGTAACCTCTTCACTTGAAAGCTGAATGTCGGATGCAGAATTAAATAATCTGAACGAAAATTGGTAAACTAATTTTTCTAGTGAGCCTCCTTTTGCTTTTTGAAGCGAGAATGCGTTGCCGTCCGGAGATGCGTATTGGGCAAATGCGTTTTCAAGCTCTCCGAGTAATTCATTCGCTCGTTCCTGCGTTGCTCCGGATGTCATCAGGCGCACATTGCAATCAAAAAGTGGTCTTGATGCTTTTGATTGAAGCGCGCGAATAAGTTTTTGATCAAACTCTGTCGCAACTCTTGGCGGCTCGGTAACTGCCGGATCATCAGCGCTAGGTGTTTTTTTCTTTGGCGGATGCTGGGCAAGTTTCATTGCCGATTTAAAATCATGGCCTGTTTGCAAGTGTCGCGCGACATCTTGAGCAAGTCGTCTCATCGTATGATCGCTTGACGGCCTTACTACCACTTGAATCGCCGCGCCTTCACCATCCGCTGTAATGTGCGAGAATGCGCTAACTAGCGGACCAAGTGGATCAGCTGGCAAATCTGTGTATGTTGCTATCGGAAGAATTGGCTCTTCTTTTAATTTCATCCATCCGCCAGCAACCGCACCTTGCGGATGAAAAATATTGTAGTCCGGCGTCTGCGCGACTTGAACTGATGGGAATACACCGTATATTTGCCGTTTAAATTGTTCAGTGTACGCATTCGGCACCGCCGCATAAAAATGTATTTGCTCTCCAACATGTGGCACAGCCATTTCAAGAATAATATATGGATCGCCGTATAAAAGTTTGTTCCATCCTCGTGTATGCATGGTTGCGACCGATGAATAAACTTGCTCCATGAGAGCGATCAATTTTTTCTCGTCTTGCTGTTGATTATTTGATGGCGTCGCGCGAGGAAATTGAAAAGACAAAAGCGTAAAATCAAGCGCGCGACGAAGCGCGCGAGAACGAACTCCATTGATTACAATAAACGCCGCAAGAATTATCAAAAGCATCCCTATCACAACTAGAACTAAGACCAATATGCTCATTCTTGTTTTTGTAGTTTTTCTGCTCGTTTAACTAAATCAGTATGAAGATCGTCAAGAGCACTCGGACCTCCTTTTTTCATCGCATCTTTGACTTCTTTTTCTATGTTGTCCAACTTTATTTTTTCTTCTTCCCCTCTCACTGGCACCTCCGCCGGCTTAATATCCTCTATTTTGGTTTGTGTATCCATACACGAAGTATACCAGGTAGTAGATATTCCTGCTATTACATGGAGGGTTAATACCACAGGAATATTCACTACCTGGTATCCAGGTAGACTGATAAAGGATAGGTAGTCTCGATGCTACGCGGGCATTTCGTAGCTCGCATCACGCCGTCAACGCCTGCTGGTCGTTGCGTCTGTGCCTCATGCCGTCGCATTCCGGCGACGATTCTCGCATCGAAACACCCGCTTCGCTATATCGCTTATTATTATTACTAATTTTTGTAGTGGTAGATATTCAAGTTATCTACCACACGCCTCGCTTGAATATTCACTACCTGGTATCATATTTGCATGGGTACATTTCAGCGAGCTGTTATTGGCGTACTTATTCTTACTGCAGGAGTCCTTCGTTTATATGGAGTTGTTCCAAGTGATATTATTGCGCTTGCAAGTATAGCCACTGGGATTGGTATCGCACTTCTGGCGTGGCGAATGTTTGACTCTTGGGAGATTACCGTTGGTTCGTTATTTTTTGCCGTTTTCTCATCATGGGACTTGATGGCAACACGAAATGGCGATCTTGCTGTTCTTGCCGCGTGCGCTGCCGTGTGGTTATTCTTTGTCTTGTACAGGGGCATTGAGACTGGCCATATTTGGTATTGGTTTTTTGCTGGCGCAATTTTAGGACTTGGGTATCAATACGATTTGCCGTTTAGAATTCTTGGAGTCGCGGTGATTGTAGTCCTTGTGGCTTATTGGCTTGCGCTTTGGATTAAGTTTCGTAATCACGGACGATTCAAATTTGCCAGACAGCAAATACTCGGAAGTATTGCGTTAATGGCTGTTACTGTTTTTATTTTTTCACTCCCGGAAGTAGCGCAACTTACAAAACAAGGATTTGATATGCCATGGACAATACTTGCTAGTGGTTCATTTTGGAGCGATTTAGTACGCGATATACCGCAAACGCTTGCATTATTCTTTTTGCCTGAATCGCGATTGATTTCTCTTCCGTTTGCAGTTCTCTTCGTGGCCGGTTTAATACATATTGTGTGGCGATTTGTACATTCATGGCGGATGCATGGACACCCTGGCGTTTCGCATTCGTTAATTCTGGGCTGGCTATTTGTAGGTCTAGCAAGCGTTATGTTGGCCGATACAACAGTGACGATTGCGGACTCGTCAAGATTAATGATTTTATTCCCTGTTGTATGCATTTATGCAGGAATTGGATTTCATTGGCTTCGCGTATCATTTCAGCGATGGTATCGTGCGCGCGATGAACGGCTTGTGTGTCTTCCGTGGTATCGTCATGCTGGTCGCATCGGTGAGAGGTTGTGCATAGGAGAAAGCGTGCTTGCAACAATAATTGCCGCATCCGCAGTTTTGCTGTCTGTTGGCATAAGTGAGATTTCGCGCTACTTTTAGCGCATGCAAAATAGATGGATCGTGGCTGGGATAATATTTGCGGCGGTTGCGCTGTCTCTTGCAAGCTCGCAAGGAGACTCTCTCGTTGTGGACGAAGTCCCGCATATTGGAGCCGGATATTCATATATTAAATCGCTTGAATACAGATTAAATCCTGAACATCCACCACTTATAAAGGATCTTGCTGGCATCGCAATTTCATGGCTATCGTTTACGGATGCTCCGTTTAATATCCCAGACTGGACTGATGCTGTAAATGGACAATGGAATTTTGGTCGTACACTTATTTTTAATTCTGGAATAGATCCTGATCTCGTAAAAACATTCGCACGATTGCCGATGTTTTGCATTTTTATACTTTTAGCGTGGTTTATTTGGCGATGGACGCGTGAACGATATGGAAATCGCGCTGGAATTATCGCGCTTATACTTTTTTCGTTTTCTCCAACAGTACTTGCACACAATAGACTTGTTGCCACAGATATGGGGGCGGCGGCTGGCGTGGTATTTGCAACATACTTCTTTGTTAGATTTTTGCGCAATCAAAAACCAAAAACATTTTGGATTGCAGTGCTAGCGCTTGGTCTCGCATTACTAACAAAATTTAGCATGATACTTTTGGGCCCTTATTTTATCTTGATTGCTACGATATATGAGATACGACAAAAATCTTCTTGGCAAGTAATATTCAAATTAATAGGCAAAACAATAATTCTTGGTATCGCCGCTATGTGTCTTATCGTATGGCCGTTTTATGTAATCCACACCGCGAATTATTCTGTGCAACAACAAATGCACGATGCGACCGGTATACTCTTGACTCATTCTGATGGGCTCCTAAAGTCAACAATTCTTTGGATTTCAGATAAACCGATATTAAGACCATTCGGCCAATGGCTACTCGGGATATCAATGGTGATGCAGAGGGCTTTGGGTAATAGTGTCATTTATTGGATGGGAGATATTGTGCCAAATGGCGGACCACTATATTTCCCCATCGTGTATTTGCTCAAGGAGCCGCTTGTGTGGTGGGTATTTGTAGCAATCGCAATCGTTGGATTCTCCATTCATCGGAAATCCGAAATCCGAAGTCTGAAGTCTGACGACTGGATATGGGCGACTTGGATTTTATTGTATTGGATTGTAAGTATAGGGAGCTCATTAAATATTGGAATAAGACATCTTCTGCCAGTCTATCCGTTTACAATAATGCTTGTGTCTGGTCGTGTCGCCCAATATAAATCTCGTATTGCAACTGCAATAATTTCAATTCTTTTATTGCTATATATAGCGTATGCATTTTTTGCATGGCCAAATTATCTTTCATATTTTAATAAAATTGCTGGCGGATCTTCCGGCGGATACAGATATGTCGTGGATTCAAATCTTGATTGGGGACAAGACGGGAAACGATTCGGCAAATGGATAATCGCACAAAATATCCCGTGCATATCTACGGATTATTTCGGCTGGGCTGATCTTAGCGCATACGCAGGAAATAGAATTGTATGGACAAGTAGTTCACAATGGGAAGATCGTGCAGATTTTATTAAACGCAATCAGTGCGATGGATGGCTCGCAGTTTCGGCAACATTTTTCCAAAACTCCATCGGACAAAAAGAGCGCGAAATAAATAGCGAACAGAATTGGAGGTGGTTATTAAACGAAAAACCGATTACGACAATCGGAAACTCTATATTCGTCTGGCAGATAAAAAAGTGACCCCCCTGGCGAACCAAGGGGGAGTCTCCCGAGCATTCAAAGGGTCACGGAGACCAAGTGACCCACGGCATAGAAACGGGGGTCCCTCAAACCGGGCGCGGTCTAAGCTCCCGGAAAAAGCCAACAATCATTTAACAACTGTTCTAGAATGCAATCGGGCATCTAAATCATCAGCCTGTCTTCGTAACTTAATGCTGGTTTAGTGGCCAAATTGCTGGCTTTTTCCGGGGCTCGGAGGTTGAGCCCGGGTGTATAAAGAACATGGAACCGAAGCCCCATAGAAGGAGTATAGCAGAACGCTCATATTCTGTCAACAGCATGTTAGCCAATAGTCATCAGGACTTAGTTATTAGAAAAATAATATACTCAACTCCCACGATTTTTAGATTCTAAATTGTTGCTCTTACTGCCGAGAACACATCTTCTTTCGCACTCAACATCTGTAATGTCTCACTCTTCACACTACAGAGCGCATCAGAGTCTCGCCCTCTCCCGCTTCGCGGGATTCAGCTCAAACAGCTGATGCGCCTGAAGTGTTCATATCGTTCAACCATTTGATATGCCGTCGCACCTTCAAGAGAGATGTGTTCTCGGCAGATTTTGGGAGGTTGAACCTTACAGTTCTCATAAATTTATTTTAATACATTCTCTAACCATAATACTGCCGCCTCCCCATTTCGTTTATCTATTTCGTTTAAATCTCTATTGTGTTTTATAGAATTGCGATAATTTTTAAAAGCACGAAAATGTTGTTCAGCTTCACCTTTACTTATAAAGTATTTACCAAATACTTCCCAGTTAGATAAAATTATTTTTGAATAATCCATAACATCAAGAAAAGTAATTCTTACATCATCACGCATATATTCTTCTAATTTATAAGGATGGCGATGTAAATCATCTTGTATCTTTTGATTTACAACATTCTGAATATCAGATGGAATATATTCTTCCCAATATGAACCCCCAGCATCTTCTTGCAATTTTTCGTGTACAAAAGAACGAATGCGTCCTTCAATTATATCTATAGGTTTTGTTGGATTACTATCAAAATGGGCCTCAGAAGCTGAACCAACACCAGTCAGAACACGAAATGCTTGGACTAATTTTTCAGCTCGATAATCTAGAAACTTTAAAAAATCATTTTCAGGGATACCTGAGTCTTGCACATTGGGAATTAAGTGATGCACAAGTATTTCTGAAAGCTCACTATTTGTTTTCTGAAAGCTTTTAAAATAATCACTCGGTGGCATATCTAAAATTCCTATATTTGTAATTGCTGGAATAAGCATAATATTTACGATACTATCAAACACATCCTTATTCATTGATTCACTTCGTCGCAAATATGCTTGCGGAAAAATATGATGAAGATTGTGCTTATAATACCCAGTGAAAGCTCCATCGAGTGATACCGATCTTCCGTCTGTAAGATTTTTTGGTTCAGCATGAGCATAAAGTGAAAGAACTGTTTTAACAAAAGCATTCCGTAAATTATATCTTTGCTCTATCAAGCGACTTTTTAATGATGCCCAGTCAATAAGATATGAGAATTCTGGATTTTTACCCTCCAGTAACTCATCAAAGGCGGAACAGTCTTCTTCTATTTTTGATTCTACAGTTGCATCATACCTATTCGAAAGTGATGCACGCCAAAACCATTGCTCAAGCGCAATAATTTCTGTATGGGATAATTCTTTCTTTTTATGAAATATGTAAGTGAGCGGTACTAGTAATCCATCAAATGGTAAATAATTAAAACTCTTGATATGTAATTTAGATTGCGTAAATTCAACGGCCAAAAGAAGTGATTGAGTTAAAGAATCCCAATCAGATTCGAGCTTTCGAATATTCGTTCGTTCTAAAATATCACGAGAACGACACTTGCGATAATTAAGTATTACAGAAACAGCTTGAAGAATTGTTTCTTCGCGAATCGGCTCAAGTAAAGAATGCTTTTTATAAAAATCATCAATGGCTTCACGAAGATCAAACCCTTCCCCCCAGCAACGTGCAACCATTTTAGCGACAACTGTCAATTTCTTTCCTGTTTCATTTATTCTTGAAAACATTCGTACTACCTGCTTGACTCCTTCACTCTGCTCTTCTTCGGAGGTAGGGTTTCTATCAATAACATCAATAACGGAGAAACGATAACTCGATAGTCTTTCGTAAAGAGTGACCAATACCGATCGATACTCCTCGGGGTATCGTTGAGCAACTATATTATATGAGGCAAGCCCAAGGAATAAGGCACTCAATGGAACAAGAAGATTTTCGTAATCATTTTCGTCGCTGTTTTCTTCGCCATTACTTTTTCGAACAACAAATTTCTTACTGCGAACATCAAACAAGAAACGATAATTTTCTCCGTCTATAGTAGAGCCTTTTATAGCAGCGAAAAGAGATGTAATACGCTGTTGCCCATCAAGAACATATGAAATCTCGGTTCCGGGATTAATATCTCCGTGATCAAGTTCTAGACTACCAATAGTACGAGTATGGGGAAGCTTGCGAATCGTTTTCCAAAATATAAAACTGCCAATGGGATATCCGCGATAGATACTGTCTAGTAAAAAACGAATATCACTTGGGCTCCAAACAAAAGAACGCTGAAATGGAGGTATTTGAATACGACATGTACTAATACCAGATAATAAATTTTGGAATGAAATATCACCTGGCTTAACCTCCATAAGAACTTCGGGTTCTTCTTCTATCTCTTCGGAATAAGCAACATCGATATCTTCATCCTTCTTTTCTGAATTCCATTTGTCATATGCTTTTCCAGAAAGATCAAATATTTCTTGTGGCGGTAATGCTATATGCTTTTTGCCCTCATCTGTAAGAATCCATTTTCCACCTGTCTTTTTTATCCAATCTGCCTTAGTAAGATTTATTGAATAAAAACGAAAGGTTGTTATCCATCGAAATTGACCAGAATTATTTAAACTCTTTTCATATTCTGAGAGGTTTAATCTATCCTCCATATTTTTAATAAGTTCTTTTGTTGGACACTCTCCACCCTTCTCGGAAAGAATATTCAATGCCGTTGATAGATATTCACCTATTCTGTTATTAGTTATTTTTGCCATAAATTTATTTATTTCAAAAGTTCACTGCTTTAACTGAAAATTCCTACTCATTATCCCATAATCATCCCCAAAAATCAACACAAAAAGTGGGTGGGAAATACATATAATTATTACAAAAAATATTTCAGCGATTGCTATTCACGAAGGTGCGTAAGGATATATGAATAGCCGAGCGTAACGAGCACTTATGCGTCCCGACTATTCGGGACGCTAATTAGTGCGAGTAGTGAGGTATTACAATACTGGAGCACAAGTGAATAGTAGTCGCTGAAATATTTGATCTACCGTGCGTATCGCACAAAAGAAAAGAGAATTGCGAAAAAAATAATTTACAAAAAGTGGGCGTAGAGATAAAGGCGAATGCCATATCTTTATTTGAAATACACCCTGCCGATTGTGCGTAAATCTATATATTCTTGCGGTGAAGATTTTATTTTATCTGGCGACGCAAGGAATGTATTTAGCGTTTTTATTTGATCATTTAAATCTGTATAGTAATCAAAATAAATTGAATATCCCCTATCTGTTTCAATAAAAAGATCACCAGGAGCTATATCTGTAAATTTATAAGTCATCCCACGAATACCAAGCTCTACAAACTTATCTGATAGCAAAAGCACAGCATCGCGCGAAACAGAGTCTTTCGCTCCAGATGAGTCTTGGCGATTATCTTCCACAGACACTAAAAGCGATCCTCGCGATGGAGCCATACTCCCCCATGTCGCACCGCCACGATCAAAGAATACACACGATCCCTTTGCGCACCAAACCCCAACAGCCCTACGAATAGTCGCGTTGATTTTGACTGCGTGAAAAAAGTCTCTTTGCACGGAAACAGACGCTACGATATCAAATTGACCTTCTAAAAATAGGCGCATCGCATTTGTATCAAGCGAGAAAACATTTTTCCATTTGCCATTTTCTTCTATTTTTTCGCGGAGTACCGATGTCATTACTGACGCAATATCATCTGGAACACCACGAATTACTATATCGCGAAGTGAGAAGATATACGGCACTCCCACAAACCAAACAGAAAGCAATAAAACAATCGCAACAGTACTTAACACAAACCATCGTGGCAAACGAGGCCGTGGTCGGCTAAGTTTTCCTGAACTTATATGGACTGTCATGGCTATCGCTTCTTAATTTGCGTCTGACCGTTCATATATTTCTGAAGTGCTTTTGGAATTTCTATTGACCCGTTCTCGTTTTGATAATTTTCTACAATTGCTATGATGGTTCTGCCAATTGCAATCGCGGTAGCATCATTCATGTGTACATATTCTGACCTCCCATTACGTTTCACACGAATTCCAAGACGACGAGACTGATAATCGGTCATATAATCGGCAGTGTGAGTTTCTCTGTATGTATTTTGGCCTGGCATCCATGTTTCAATATCAATTTGACGTGCATCTGGAGCCCCCATGTCTCCTATGCATATATTTACTATACGATATGGAAGTCCAAGTTCTTGAAATAGATATCCCTGAATCGCCACAAAGAATTTCTGCTCTTCTAGTGCATTTTCTAATACTGAGAATGATTCCATCTCTAACTTATCAAATTGGTGCACTCGCAATATACCGCGCGTATCTTTACCGTATGATCCGGCTTCGCGACGAAACGCAGTTGAATATCCGATGTATCGAATTGGAAGATCTTTCTCGAGAAGAAATTCATCGGCATGCATTGATCCAAGCGTGTGCTCGGCACTTCCAATTAAATATAAGTCGTCGCTTGGAATATAATATCGCTCATCTTTAGGCTCTAGGCGTCCCATCTTCTGGAATATATCTGGCCTGATAAATACGGGCGGTACAATTGCGCAGAATGGCTTTGATGAAATATTAAGTTTGTTTTTCTTGATAATCTTCTTTAGCATTTTCTCATTAGTAAGAACACTAAGCACAAATTGGATTAGTGCAAATTGCATGAGAGCAAGTCCCCCTTTTAGATATGCGAAACGGCTTCCAGAGACCTTTGCGGCGCGTTCGGTATCAATGACATCAAGCGCAACCCCAAGCTCCCAGTGTTCCTTAGGTTTAAATTCAAATTTAGGAATATCACCGACTTCCACAAGAACAACATTACCGGATTCATCACCACCGATAGGAGTGTCTGCACAAGGAATGTTTGGAACTTCTAACATCAGTTTATCGTATTCTTTTTCCACATCAGCAAGTTCAGTTTCAAATGTTTTAAGATGTTCTTTCAATGCCTTCAGGGCACCAATCTGCTCTGATAAATGTGGATCCTTAGATTGTTTGTTTTGTTCAGATCTGAGTCCTTCAGATATTTTAATTAGTTCGCGACGACGCGTATCCAAGATCAGTAATTTATCAATATCAACATCAGCCTTTTTGTTTTTAATGGCACGACGAACAATATCAATATTCTCTCTAATAAAATTTATATCAAGCATCGGTTTTTGTTGGTTTCATTGTTGGGAACGGAAGAATTTCGCGAAGCGTCTTTGCGCTTGTCAAAAATGCCACAAGACGATCTATTCCAATCCCTATACCGGCCGCAGGAGGCATACCGCATTCTAATGCAGAAAGGAAGTCCTCATCAATTCGTTGCGCCTCTTGATTGCCTTTTGCGCGAAGATTCTCTTGTGCCTCAAATCGCCCGCGCTGATCAATCGGATCGTTTAGTTCAGAAAACGCATTGCACAGTTCAAATCCTCCTACGATCAATTGAAATCGTGCTACCGTGTCCGAATTTGGGCTTATTCGCTTTGAAAGCGGAGAAAGTTCCAATGGATGATCTATTATAAATATCGGATCAATGATTTCTTCGCGAAGAGCTTTTTTGTATATTTCATCAGCCAAGACTGCTTTTGTTGTCGCTTTTTCTACAACAATACCTAGCGCATGCGCTCGCACAAGATATTCTTCTTCTGTGCCAGAGTTGTACGGAATACCGCTAGCACGTTCTGCAGCTTCAGCAAATGTCATGCGAGCAAATGGCTTTTTAAATATTATAGTTTTCCCGTTTACAACAACTTCCGGGCTTCCAAATATTTCTCTTGTAATAGAGATGATAAGATCTTCGGTAAAACTCATGAGCCATTCGCGATCTTTCCACGCCGCATACGCTTCCAGCATTGTAAATTCTGGATTATGATCTCTGTCCATCCCCTCATTACGAAAACATTTTCCTATTTCAAATATTCGCTCAAATCCTCCGACAAGAAGTCTTTTTAAATACAACTCCGGAGCTACACGCAAAAATAGATCAAGATCCAAATCATTCATGTGCGTCTCAAATGGCCGTGCCGATGCTCCACCTGGGATAACTTGTAGCGTTGGCGTTTCAACTTCAAGAAAATCGTGTGATTGGAAAAACTTTCTGATTACCGCCATCAATTTAAACCTAGTTTGAAGCGCATCGTGAACGGAACGATTCATTAGGATGTCCACATGCCTTTGTCTGTATCGCTCTTCCACATCTTGCAACCCATGCCATTTTTCTGGCAATGGACGGATGGACTTTGTGAGCATTCTCCATTTCTTCGCATCAATACTTCGCTCGCCTCTTTTTGTCGTTGTGAGCACCCCGGTGATTTCAATAATATCCCCAATATCTACAACTGAAAGAAAAAATTGATATGGCTCCTCGCCAAGGCGATCGTTGCCGACTAATCCCTGAATAACTCCCGATCCGTCATCTAAATCAATAAAACTAATGCCACCGTGGGTGCGGTGCGCCATTATACGACCTGCGAGCACAATCTCATGCGTATCAGAAGAAAGTGATTCAAATTGCACAATCGCGTCGGCTATTGAATGCGTGCGCAAAGTTGTTGCGGGGTATGGATCAACGCCTGTCGCGCGAAGACGATTTAATTTCTCAATCCGGGAATTCCGAATATCATCAAATGGCATTAAGGATATGATAGCAGACCTTTTATGCTATCTCAACGATAGTATATTCTATTTCCCCGCGAGGAGTTGTCACAGAGACCTTATCTCCTTTGCCGTGGCCTAGAAATGCGGCTCCGAGCGGTGATTCGTGCGAGATCCGTCCCGATGCGGGATCGGCTTCTGATGGACCAACGATTGTCAGTTTATGCTCTGTATTTCTATTTTTAACAGTAATGGTAGAGCCGAGCGCAACTGCTGTTCCAGTTTGTTGCGCAAAGAGCACCGCGTTATCAAGCATCGTTCTTATTTCTTCAATGCGCCCCTCGTTTAGTGCCTGTTCTTCTTTGGCGTCCGTAAACTCTTGATTTTCTTTTAGGTCACCCTGATCTTTTGCTTCTTTCAGGCGCGTTGCAATTTCTCCACGAAGCTTTGTGGTTCTTTGCTCATATTCGCTTTTAAGCTTTTCCAATCCTTCTTTACTAAAATAGTGATTCATAAATGCGATGCGGCGGAGTATAGCATCAGCGGAAATAAGACGCAAGGAAGTAGTGTGCGGCCTGGAGTGCGATTCCCCTGCTTGATTCGGATCCTTCAAAAAGAAATGTTACCGCAATTGTCGGATTATCTGTCGGCCCCCAAACAGTAACGAGAGAATTCGTGCTTCGTCCTTTTATAACTTCGGCTGTACCAGTTTTTGCCGCAACACGAACCGGGAGATCTGCGAGGATTTTTGCAGTACCATTTGAAACAACGCCGGACATGGCAATGCGCATCTGCTCAATTGTTTTATTACTAAATGGAAGTTGTCCGAATTGAATTGGATTTTCATGTCGTACAATTGTGCCATCATCTCGCTCTACACGAAGAGCAATGCGTGGCTGCCAAATCGTTCCGCCATTTGCGATAGCAGAAATATAGGAATTAATCCAAAGCGGAGTAACAACTAGGTCCCCTTGGCCAATCGCTGTGTTGTATGTGTCTCCCTGATACCACATCTGACCGCGATTTTTTTCTTTCCATTCTGGGGTTGGGATAAATCCGGCTTCCTCTCCAAAAAGTTGGATGCCTAAAGCTGAATCTGCTCCTGAATCTCGTAGATATCTCGCCATCCGTTCAATGCCTAGCCCGACTTGCGATCCATCTCCAGCAGGAGATCCGCCTCCAATAAGATAAAAGTATATGTTGCACGAGTCTGCGATTGCGCGAAATAAATTAAACGGTCCAGAATCACGGCGCCAATTTCCAAATACATACGGGTTCTCCGGATTGCTTGGATTCGGGACTATAAGCTCTGTGCATCCATTCGTAACAATTTGATTTGCTGCAACTATGCTGGCTTCAAGAGCTGCCATGCCAAATAATGGCTTAATTGTTGACCCAGGATTATAAAGCCCGCTGACGACACGATTAAATAATGGGCGATGTGTATCATTTAATATCTTTTGAACTGACTCATTTCGTCCTTCTGTAAATACATTGTTGTCATATGATGGGAAACTCACAAGCCCGAGCACAGACCCATCTCTTGGATCTTGAGCAATTGCCGCCGCGCCAGATACATTAGATGTGCGAATAGCATCCCAAACTGTACTCCATAATTTTTTTTGCACAGACGCATCAACCGCAAGAACAAGCGAGTTGCCAGAACGAGGAGCAAGCACCTCCTGTGTTTCTTGATCTGAATATACAAGAGCGCCATGCGTCCCACGCAAGTCATCTTCAAATGACGCCTCTACGCCAGCCCGCCCAATAGAATCAGACGATGTGTAATATGTATCACTCACAATATCATCCGTACTTACTTTGCCAGTATACCCAATAATATGTGAGAATTGCGGTCCATTTATATAATTCCGCTTCGTACTCGTAATCAGCGAAAAGCCAGACGGAAGTATTGTGCGTAGCGTTAAGGCGCGATCGCGTAATATATTTGTTGCTATAAAAAACACTGCCTGTTTTCGCACCCCCTCCTGAAGTCGAAGGGCTAAATCTTCTGCATTTTCTTGAAGTGCATCTGCAAGGATAGATACATCAAGAAATGATCCGTCCTCTGCACGACGGACTTTTTTTGCAACAACCAGCACATCAAAGCTTGGGACATTTTCTACTAAAGCAGTATAGTTGCGATCAACAATCACGCCCCGTGGAGGAGGAACTGAAATGTGTACAGTCCTATTACGCGCGCTTGCTTCTGCAAATATTGCATGATCATAAACTGAAAACTTCCAAACGCCAACCATCAGTGCAACATATAATATGATACAAACCCATAAAAATACTTTAAATATTCCGCGACCCATAGGCCTTTCCACATCTGTAATGTTATGCACCGTGTCTGCAAGTGTTTCTTCCACGGCAAGCCATTCTTCACGATTTGCAGATACAAAATAATTGCGGCGAGCCATTTGTTTTATGAAATAATTATAGTTCTTACAAATGAAGCGATAGCATATACGATCAAGCCTAATAATACCCCGAATATTAAATCAAATAAGAAATAGCGCCGTTCGTTGACCGTCCACTGAGGAAATAGAAACATCCGCCTGATTAGTTGCACAAAAAATGATCCGCAAAGCGTGGCGATCATTAGTGGCCCAACCGTAAGTCCGAGAAAAAGTTCTGTTGCTATTGCTCCGATCAATAATCCGATTATTATTTTGCGATTCGGTCCTTGAGAAAAAAGGAGTAATCCGCACGCTACTGATGCCCAAAAAATTGCGTCTCCCAAAATAGATCCGACAATCCACACAAAAATAAAAAATATTTGTCTAAATCTAAAAATCATCGCGAGTGTATTATCAAAATATTCTCAAATCTAAGCGAAGAAAACGATGGCTCAATAATAATCGCCTTAAAAAGTGCAGTTGGCTGATCAGACACATCCACGACTGCACCAATTAATATTCCCGGCGGGAATTGGTCTTTGCCACTTGTTCGTATAAGTTGTCCAATAATAATAGGTTCTTGATTCTGAACAAAATCCAGCGACAATCTTGTGCCATTTCCTCGTATAAGCCCGGAAATATTCGTGCCTACCACACTTGCCGCGATTTCAATATCTTTTGTCGTAATGACTCTCGCTCGAGATGATTTTGCGTTGACTTCATTTATTATTCCTATCAATCCACCGTGCGGAGTAAGAACAACATCGCCATTTTGCACACCATCATTAGCCCCACGATTTATTACAACCTCATTTACCCCAGCTTGTGTTGATGTGATTATGCCTCCAATAATTATTTCGAATTGCGTTGGTATGTTTGCGCGCGCCACCGACTTGAGCGTTGCAATTTCTTCTTCTAGTGCTTCAATTTTTGCAAGCTGTACCGATAATTCGTTCGCATCAGTCTGTAGTGGATCAAATGGAGCTAGTAATGTTTTTATTGATGCGATTGTTCTGCCGGAATAGTTTGCCGCCCAATTAGTTGCTCGTTCATGAAATACGAAGATATTTAATCCGGTAAGTATGATTGCTATTGCAAAAACTTTAAAAAGCCATGCCATTGCGTTTTAATTTTTCATTTCATCGCTTCCTACAAGTAATGACGAGAATTCGGGAAGATTTTCTAGCACCATGCCGCATCCGCGAACAACTGCTGTGAGCGGATCTTGCACCGCCTGAATAAGCAACTTTGTCTCTCTCGCAAGAGCAACATCAAGTCCCGAGATAAGAGCACCGC
>Ga0209210_1001365_pt1 | contig 20655 bp, 24 predicted proteins | sample RifGroA1_FD_183991 | JGI IMG/M metagenome (GOLD analysis project Ga0209210, IMG submission 183991) | Contaminated groundwater microbial communities from Rifle, Colorado, USA - Rifle Groundwater A1 (SPAdes) (version 2) | ecosystem: Environmental > Aquatic > Deep subsurface > Groundwater >...
CGGAATAAAACATTCAATTCCGCTCAATGAGATTCTCTCCGGTGGCCCCGGCAAGGACGGTATTCCTGCGATAGACAATCCGAAATTTGTCTCAGCCGCAGAAGCGACATATCTCAACGACACCGATCCGGGTATAGGGGTTACCGTAAAGGGCGAAAGTAGATTTTATCCATACCGTATTCTCGTCTGGCATGAAATTGTGAATGACACAATTGCCGGAGAACCAGTCTTGGTGACGTACTGCCCGCTGTGTGCAACAGGAATTGTTTTTGAGCGAAAAGTTGACGGAGAAGCACAAGAGTTCGGCGTGTCGGGACGATTATGGCAATCAAATCTTTTGATGTACAACCGTCCATCGACTGCGCTCGGGGCAGGTGCAAGAAACGAAGAAAATGAGTCGCTCTGGTCGCAAGTGTTGGGAGAAGCAGTACTCGGTGTGCATACAGGAAAGAAACTCTCTATTGTGCGGTCTGATGTTGTTCGTTTCGGAGAGTGGGAGACCACGCATCCTGATACGAAAGTACTCTCACAAGAGACTGGGACCGCCCGCGACTACGGCCGTGACCCGTACGGCGACTATTACACGAGCGAATCGGTATCATTCGGCGCGACGTTCAGCGACACACGGCTTCATCCGAAAACTCTTGTACACGGCGTAGAAATTAACGGGCAGTACAAGGCGTATCCCGACGAGGCCTTAAAGACGATGACAGGAACACTCACGGATATATTTGCGGGGAAAGAAATCATAATCACCAGAACTGATCCGGGAGAAATTCGCTTTACTGCAGACGGAAAATCTCTGGCATCGATACCCGGTTTCTGGTTCTCCTGGATTGCGGTGCATCCAGAGACAGAATTATTCAAGTGATTATTAGTAAATAAAAAATATGCAAAAAGTAACTAATCAACAAGAAAAAGTACATGATGAAGAAGTATATAAGGTGGGTAGCACTGTGCCAGAAGATGGCATGTATATTTGCGTGCCGTGTGGCAACAAGATGTATTTAAAAGCCGGGGCACATTTCGGAAATTGTTTAAAATGCTTTGGCAAAGACTGGAGATTATTTCGGAAAGGAGAGGAACTCTGGGAAAGAATCGCCAAAAAAGTGAGTAATAAATTATAAAGTTAATAAATAAAAATATGAAAAACGTAACGATTTACTCAACACCAACTTGTCACTTTTGCCACGCGGCAAAAGAGTTTTTTAAGGCGAACGATGTCCAGTTTACAGACCATGATGTTTCTACTGATGCAGAAAAAAGAGATGAGATGGTTCAAAAGAGCGGACAAATGGGCGTGCCGGTCATCTTTATTGACGACCCTTCAAATCATTCTCATTCGAGTCAGAGCGATGCTAGTCCATCAGAGTCGAGGACAGGGCAAGCTGAGATGATTGTTGGCTTTGACGAGAGAAAGTTAAAGTCTCTACTCGGTCTTTAATCAAATAGTAATATGGAAGAAGAAACAAAGAATAACTACGAATTGAAGAAACAAGAACGGGAAAACACTCGTGAAGACGAACGCAAAAAGGCACGTGTGAAGAAATCATTTACACGCTATATTTTTTGGATTTTTATCGTCGTTGTTATCGTATACGGCATCTTCCTTCTTGATCAGACAGCAGGTCCAGACGGGGAGGACTTTAGCACTCGCTATGACATACAGGGTCGTGATCACATTGCAGACGGCGCATTGCATCCAGAGTACAACTCAAACCCGCCATCCTCCGGTTGGCACTATACGTCAACCGTTCGCGGAGGATTCTACAATGAGCCGTTACCAGACGAGCGCATCATTCATAATCTTGAACACGGAGATATTTGGATTGCGTACCATACAGATATCAGCGACGAAGCAAAAGACATCCTTAAATCTTTTGCTGGACAGTATGTAGTTGTCTCGCCACGCCCAGAGAACGGCGGGAACATTTCTCTTGTCGCGTGGGGCAGGGTTGACACATTCAATATTGAAAATAATATTGTGAACGAGGAACGCATCAAAGATTTTATTAAACGATACGATAATCGAGGGCCTGAAAAAGTACGCAACATACGAGTAAACCACGGCGGTATTTAACAGCATAATATAATTGAGCATGAAAAATACCGCACATAATCAAGGAAGTTATGCATTGCCAATCTCTGTCGTAACTACCGGGCTGTTGATCGCCGTGGCAATTTTTTGGACGAGTACGGCAGGTTCCTCAAGTCTACCGGACACACAAAGCGGCACCAACCCGGCCGCGAATTTTCGACTTCCGGATGAGTCTGACCACGTCCGTGGCGCCGCCGATGCAACAGTAAGCATTGTTGAATTCAGCGACTTGGAGTGCCCATTCTGCGCACGAATTCACCCGACACTTAATCGCATCGTGAATGAGAACGAGGACGTAAAGTGGGTGTTCCGTCATTTCCCGCTCTCAACAATCCATTCTCGCGCTCTTTCCGCGGCAATCGCATCGGAGTGCATCGCGCAACTCGGGGGCAATGACAACTTTTGGTCGTTTGTTGACAGTGCCTTTGCTAATCAGAGTCAACTTGGCGATGCTTGGTATCGAGAGCGAGCAGCATCGTTTGGCATAGACGCGCAGGCGTTCGCAAGTTGTGTGAATGACAAAAGCATCGTCGCCGACATTCAGACGGATTTGGACGAAGCAACCGGCAACGGAGGCCGAGGTACTCCGTATGTTGTTGTCGTTTCGCCAAGCGGCCGCCTGTTGCCGTTTAGTGGCGCGCTTCCATATGAGCAAATCCAGACAGTGATCGCACAGGCGCTAGCAAATTAACAAGATATTCATGGCGAACTATACAGATACAAAAAAGAAAGTCCGCGTCATCCAATATAAGTGGGAAGGTTCGTGGGGACCGTTCCGTATCGCGGTTCCTTGCGGCGAGTGTTCAGCAAATGAAGGCATTACACAAGATGTGGTCGAAGTGGAATTCGCCGGCGAGCCGGTCTCATTCGAGGTGCGGCCGTGGCTCAATAATTGGTGGCGCGTTCTGCCTTTGGGTGGCTTTCATGCGCCAATAACGCTTGTCAACGGAAAACTCGTCTCCCAGGGCGCTGTTATCGATCGCGGATTACTGGCGTACCGTATCCGCAATGAGCTCGTAAAGGGATATAAAATTCCGGCTGGGGCGAATGTCGTGTTTACAAAACCAGGATGTCAGTTCTGCGCGCGCGCGAAAGAGCTCCTTGCGCAAAAGGGTATTATATTTGAGGAGCGTAATATCGTCCAAAATGCACTTTTTGCGCGGCAGCTTTTCCAACTTGCAAAACGGGTGATCCCGCACGGCATGCCTATAACAACGCCGCAGATATGGCTTGATGGGCGGTACGTCGGAGGTTTTACCGAACTCAATGTCCTTGTGCGAGAGTAATATATACCATTATGAATCGTTACACGCTTATTGGTACAGGGATTGCCGTTATTATTGCCGGGGCGGCGCTCTTCATTGCGGGCAATCGTGATGGAAATCAAGAAACAGGTACAAGCGATTTTGATACGTTCGCAGCTTTTTCTCTCGTTGATTACCACGGCAACAGGGTGTCGTTAGAGGAATTTCGGAGTATACCGCTTGTTATAAATAGTTGGGCTGTATGGTGTCCATTCTGTCGGAAAGAACTGCCAGATTTTGCGGAGCTGCAGAAAGAATTCGGCGACCGAGTAATCGTTATCGCCGTTGACAGGCAGGAGCCGCTTGAGAAAGCGAAGGGGTACACCGACGAACTTGGTATTTCAAATAATCTCTTGTTTCTTCTCGATTCATCAGACTCCTTTTATAAATCAATCGGTGGCTTTTCTATGCCGGAAACCATTTTCGTAAATAGTAATGGAGAAATCGTGGTACACAAACGCGGACCGATGGAATTGGGAGAAATGCGCGAGTACACAAACAAAATTGTAAATAAAGAAAACTCACTATGATTGAACTAAGTATAGGATTTATAGCGGCATCATTTTTTGCGGGACTTTTGACGTTCCTTGCGCCATGCACCTTGCCATTGGTGCCGGCATATCTTGGGTTTATAAGCGGCGTTGACCAGGATGCGCTCAAGAATCCAGAAACCGCAAAAGCCGCCCGACGAAAGATATTCCTCAACGGCCTCGCGTTTATATTCGGCTTCTCGCTCGTTTTTATAGTGTTCGGTGTTCTCGCAGGATTTGCCGGAGTGGCGCTTGCACCATACCGCATCTGGCTTGCGCGTATCGGCGGTGTATTGGTCATTCTCTTCGGACTTTTTATGCTCGGCTTCTTCAAGCTCCCATTTTTCCAAACTGACAAACGGATCCCAATCCCGAAATGGTTCACTCTCGGCAAGCCATCTAGCTCGCTCTTTATCGGAGGCACGTTTGCGCTCGGATGGACGCCGTGCGTCGGGCCTATCCTCGGCTCGATACTCCTTCTTGCTGGGACGAGCGGTACCGCGCTTCAGGGCGGATTAATGCTTGCCGTATTTTCATTCGGTCTCGCCATTCCGTTTCTGGCGATCGCATTTGCGTTTTCACAAGCAACCGTTTACATCGAAAAAATCTCGAAGTATCTCAATGGAGTGTCCATCATAGGCGGTGTGTTTCTCATTATTCTAGGGATTCTTTTGGCGACTGATAACTTCGGGCTTACTATCCAATATGGATATGAACTGTTTGATTTCATCAATTACGATAAACTGTTAGAATTCCTATAATGCTGGAAAACATCATCTTAACCCTTGAAGCAGTCGGTACGCTCTTGATAGCATGGGCGGCGCTTCGCGTGCACCATCGTGTCTTGAGCGAACACGATATCTCCAAAAAGGTTGTCCGCATCATGCGCATTGAACAGTGGCTAGGCATTTTAGGTATGGTTTTCGTGTTTATTGGTTACGTGTTAGATATTTTATATTAATTATGGTTACTCAAACCGGAGACACACGACAATGTGACATTTGCGGGTTCCACTACAAAGAGAAAGAGTGGGCGGAAAAATGTGAAGCATGGTGTAAGGAACACCATAGCTGTAATTTAGAGATTACCGAGCATGCGGAAGAAAACAAGTGACAAAATCACTCTATGAAGCTCGGAATCATTTTATTACAATCCAGACAGTACCCAGAATGAAAATTGCTAAACAAATACTATCTCTCTTTGCAATCGCGTTTGTCTTTCACCTCATTTGGGAGAATTCTCAAGCACCTTTGTTTACCGGATACTCGTCCTTCGGTCAGCACCTCCCAATTTGTTTTCTTGGAACTATTGGCGATGTTGCTTTTACGACGGCAGTGTATATCGGCATTGCCATGCTAAAAAATGATTTCGGGTGGATTGTGCGACTCGGCAAAAAGGATGTTTTTGTTCTCGCTGTCATTGGTTTCTTTTTTGCGCTCGGGATTGAATGGCGAGCCATTTTGTTTGATAGATGGAGTTATACAGAAGCAATGCCCATAATTCCTTATTTTCAGGTTGGACTTGCGCCGATTATACAGATGTCAATATTGCTCCCACTCTCATTTTATATAACCGAATTATTCAATAAAAATAGTAAGAACCATTCAAAATAACAGTGGTAGACTGGGTTTGTATGAGCCCAAGAAGATTTTTTGTGGATAGAGCGGCTGGCATACTGGTTTTGCTGGTAGTTGCCGGCGGTATATATTTATTTTTCAACAATCGTGCTGCAGAACCGATAAACTCTCATGCCGACCTTATACGCATAAATTCTCCGCGCCCAAATCAGAGTGTCGCCAGCCCTCTCACCATCCTGGGAGAGGCGCGGGGAAATTGGTTTTTTGAGGCGAGCTTCCCGGTGTTTTTGACCGACTGGGACGGCAGGATAATCGCGCAGGGCATTGCAACAGCCAAGAGCGAGTGGATGACGACTGATTTCGTGCCGTTTGAAGCGACGCTCACCTTCACGGTAGACAAAAACACCTATAGTAATAGAGGGACGCTCATCCTCAAAAAAGACAACCCGTCAGGGCTGTCCATCTACGATGACGCGCTCGAGATCCCGGTGGTGTTTGCCGGAGCCACAGGGAACACCAACCCACCCCCCATTGCGTGCACGCAGGAAGCAAAGATTTGCCCAGACGGCTCCGCGGTGGGCAGAGTAGGCCCGAATTGCGAATTTGCACCATGCCCTTAGCCGATTGATGGCGAGGAGTAGGCGAGCCAGGAGTGGTGCTATACTTTGAGCATACTAAATAACATTAGATTTATGGCAAAAGGAAACAACGCGTACAAAAAGGATAAGAAAAAGCCGAAGCAGAGCGGCAAGAAATAACGAGGATAGTCTTGAAGAAGAAATACCACCATTTTTTATTTTTACCCTGTAGGACGACAGGGGATGTTTGATTTTTTTGGAGATTAATGTTATAATGATTTTTATCATGAAAGATTTTAAAAAGGGCAATCGTTTTGGCGCAGGCGGCAACAGGGGCGGTTTTAACAAAGGCGGGTATGATCGCGGCGCACCAAGGCGAGACTTTTCGGCACGGCCTACCGAGATGCATCAAGCCACCTGCGCGCGCTGCAACAAGGCGTGTGAGGTTCCGTTTCGACCCAATGGGAAGAAGCCGGTATTTTGCAAGGACTGCTTTGCCAGCAACCGGCCCGACACCTACTCGCATGATTTTTCCCGCCACAACGATGCACCACGGATGCCGCACCGGTCGGAAGGCGCTGTAGAGCGCACCGATGACCTTAGGTCGCAAGTTGAGACGCTCAACACCAAGCTCGACATGCTCGTGCGGATGGTGCAGGCGCTCGAACATACCTCCGCCGCCAAAAAAGAAGAAACGCCGGCGACAGGAGCAACCGCAAAGGTAAGAGTCTTCGCACGCAAGGGTGTTAAAAAGACTGAAAAGAAATAATCCAAAATACTAATGTCGAAAGAGGAGGTTATTGTACGTTTTCAAAAGGTGTCGCATGACTTTGGCATCAAGAAGCCCATTTTAGATGAGGTGGACTTTACTATACGCCGCGGGACAAAAAGCACCCTCATGGGGCAAAATGGCGCCGGCAAGAGTACCATTTTTGAACTTATCACAAAGGCGCAAGAGCCAGAGAGCGGCCAAGTGCACATACAGCACGGGCTGACCATTGCACTCGGCCGGCAAGTTATCGCACGCGAGCAACTCGACCTTACCGTGCGGGAATTTTTTCAAAAAGTATTTCCAAACAAGATCTACGACATCGACCCAAAAATAGACGCAGTGCTCGAGGTGGTACATTTGCCACAAATTTCGCAAGACGGCGCTATGCTCGAGCGGGTAATACGCACATTTTCTGGCGGGCAACAGGCGCGCCTCCTTTTAGCATCGGCGCTGATCCAAAACCCAGACCTCCTGCTTTTGGATGAGCCGACAAACAACCTCGACAAGGCGGGGATAGCTCACCTTACACAGTTTTTGGTTGAGTACAAAAAGACGGTCATTGTTATTTCCCATGATGCGGAATTTTTAAACTCGTTTACCCAAGGAGTTCTGTACCTCGACGTGCACACGCACAAGGTGGAGCAGTATGTAGGAAACTATCATGACGTGGTGGCGCAGATTTCCGTACGGATAGAGAAAGAAAACAGAAAAAACGCGCTGTTGGCCAAAGAGATACAAGAAAATAAAGACAAAGCAAACTTTTTTGCCAACAAGGGAGGCCAAATGCGCATGGTGGCTAAACGCATGCGCGAAAAGGCCGAAACCTTGGAGGCCTCAAAGGTAGATGTGCGCAAAGAGGACAAAGCTATACGCTCGTTCCGTATACCGTTTCAAAGTGGGCTAGCGGGAGAGCTACTCTGCCTCTCGTCGCTCACGGTGGTGCAAAACCACGCTACGCCAGAGGGCGATATGCTGCATCGGTTGGTAAAACGCAAGGTCAAAATTTCTCTGCGCAAACACAACCATCTTTTGCTCGCAGGGCAAAACGGCATTGGCAAAAGCACCTTGCTCTGCTCCATTGCGGACGGCACCGCAGAAGGTGTTACCATGGCACCGGGAGTGCGCGTTGGCTACTACCGCCAAGACTTTTCCAACCTAAACTTTAACCACACCGTGTATCAGGAACTTTCGGCAGTGCTGGAGCGACCTGTTGAGGAGGAAGTGCGCCTGGTAGCGGCAGGGTTCCATATAAGTGGAGAAGTCTTCCACTCAAAAATAAACACCCTTTCCGAAGGGCAAAAGGGGTTGGTGGCCTTTGCGCGGCTGGTACTTTTAAAACCGGGGCTGCTTATACTCGACGAACCGACCAACCATATCAACTTTCGCCATCTGCCGGTGATAGCCGAGGCGCTCGGTGCTTTTGAGGGTCCTATGATACTGGTCTCTCATGTGCCGGACTTTGTAGAGAAGGTCCGCATAGACGAAGTGCTCGACCTAGCAAAAAAGTAGCCTATGTATGACCTTTGTATAGCTTGTGGACAGCAGGGCTGGAGTCTGTTACTATAGAGGCGGTCCTAGAGACTAAAGAAAAGAGGTCGGTTTTCTCAAACAGCAAAAAAAGCAAAAGCAAAAACGAACACAAAAATATGACAGGAACAATAAAGACTCTGACGGATAGGGGATTTGGTTTCATCGCTCGCGAAGGCGAGACGAAGGACCTTTTCTTCCACTCCAAAGATCTCAACGGTGTCACTTTCGACGAGCTTAAACAAGGCGACAAAGTCTCCTTTGAAGTTCAAGAGGGTGAGAAAGGGTTGAGCGCCGTCAATGTAACCCGCGCGTAATTCACGTACAGGTTAGGGAAAAGGCCGCCTTCTGGGCGGCCTTTTCTTTTTCTATATTTTGTTGTATTGTCTGCATACCTATCATGAAGCAAACTAAAATTTATATATACGGCAAACACGCGGTAACCGAGGCACTCGCACATGTGCCCAAAGCAGTTACCAAGGTATATGTAGACACCCGCACTGTCGAAAAAGGGATGCAGTCGCTCATTGCCAAAGCAGGTGTGCCTACGGGGCCGCTTGCTCTAGGGCAAGCGCGTTCGGACCTGGTGCGCGGCACGGCACACCAGGGACTTATGGCATCGCTCTCGCTCCACGAGCTGTTGGTCCACTACAGCACTTTTGTGGAAAAGCTCAAACCACATAAGGATACAATGTTTGTGCTCTTGAGTGGCGTGGAAGACCCGCACAATGTCGGCGCTATCATACGCACTGCGGCAGGATTCGGCGCCGCGGCAGTACTCATCCCCACCAAACACCAAGCGCCAGTGACCGGCGCGGTGGTTAAGGCCTCTGCGGGCATGGCTATGCGCATACCTCTGGTGCCTATAGAAAGCATTGAAGAAACGCTCCGTGATTTAAAAAAAAGAGGGTTCAGCGTATACGGCTTTGCCGGTGGAAGCGGCCGGCCGCTTATGCAAGAAGTATTCAACACGCCCGCGGTATTTGTGTTTGGCAATGAAGCGATCGGGTTGTCAAAGCCGATACGGGCACTGTGTAATAGCATACTTTCTATCCCGCTCAACCCGCGGTGCGAGTCACTTAATGTTGCCGCGGCCGCCGCGGCCGCGCTCTTTGCGTGGAGCAGTCAAAACCCCGCAGCGCTTGCGCATTCTTAAACTCACATGGCTGTATACCGGTCTTTTTGCTAACATGTCCATAGCGTGATCTTTGATGCATCCTTTCGTCTTTTTAGCCAGTTGTCTTTTGTAGACAGTTGTTAGACAGTCATACCCAAAAAGAAAGGGAGAAGTGAATAATGGTCCCCAAATGTCTTGTGATTATCCCAGATGGCAATCGTCGGTGGGCGCGGAAGAATCATCGACGAGACATTACTGGACACACGCGAGGTTTATTTAACTGCAGGAGTATAACGCGTGCTGCCTTCGAGCGTGGAGTCACGCACGTGGTGCTGTGGGCGGCGTCGGAGCTCAACCTCTACCGCCGGCCGCCGAACGAAATCATGCATATCTTCCGGTTGCTTAAACACGAGCTTCGCTCGCGTTTGAAAAATCCTGAAGAAATAGGATTTCATCTCTGCGGTGACTGGCGGCGGTTTACCCAGGACCAGGAGTTATTTATGCTGGCAGACGAAGTGCAGGAAAAGTCTGCTCGATACACCAAGCAGCAGCTGACTGTGCTGTTTGGCTACAGCGGCCGGGCCGAGCTGGTGGATGCGATTAAAAAGTTGTCGGCCAGCGGAGATGAGATAACACCAGAGACTATCCGCAGACACCTTTGGACCAGCCACCTGCCCGATGTCGACCTGGTTATCCGCACCGGCGTGCAAAACGATCCTCACTGGTCTGACTGGCTTCTGCTCTGGCAGTGTGGCAACTCGCAACTGTACTTTAGTGCGAAGGACTGGCCGGCGTTTGGGGTCGAAGATTTGCAGGCGGCTTTTGAAGACTATGCAAGGCGTCCCCGCAGAGAGGGTGCTTAGCGTGGCGGGCGCACCAAGAGTGGTGCGCCCGATTTTCCTTTTTTGCTATACTATGTTCCTATGAGCTTCAGATCGCGGTTTCAAACTATCGGGGAGGAAGACAAGTTAAAAGCGGTTAAAACGCTGGTAGAGCGGGCCACGCCGGACTTCGACTTTTTCTTTATGATTACTCTCGCGGTTTTGATGTCTTCGTTTGGACTTCTTTTGGGGAGCGAGACGATAGTTATAGGAAGTATGCTCATCGCACCCATACTCTACCCTATGTTGGGGCTTTCACTAGGCGTTTCTATGGCAGACATGGTACTCATGCGCCACTCCTTTGTGACCATACTCAAGGTGAGCAGTATTGCCGTTGCTACATCTGCGGCATCTGCTTTGGTTTATGGTGCAGCATACACCGGCCCGCTCGCGCAAACGCCAGAGATACTTTCGCGCGCGGCTCCGTCTCTGTTGTTTTTGGCAGTGGCAATTGTCTCGGGGCTTGCGGTTACATACGCAATGGTTAAACCAAAACTATCGGAAACACTGCCTGGTATTGCCATTTCGGTTGCGTTACTCCCGCCACTTTCTGCCATTGGTATAGGGGTGGCATGGCTTTCGACCCCCATAATTATTGGCGCGCTCTCGCTGTTTCTGGTAAACATGCTCGGCATTGTGGCGGCCTCCTCTGTAAGCTTTTCTATTATGAACGTGCACGATTACTAATATGATGCGCGAGGAGTTTGAACGGCTTGTTACAGAAGAGTTTCCAAAAGCCATACCGAAACAATTTCGCAGTGTCATAAACAACCTGGCTTTTTTGGTAGAAGACGAGCCGAGTGCAGAGACTCGCAAGGCAGAAAAGTTGCATCAAAACGAAACTCTCCTGGGGCTCTACAATGGAGTGCCGTATCCACTGCGCGGCGACCTCTATGGAGTGGGTGCGGTACTGCCCGACACCATCACGCTGTATCAAAAACCAATAGAGGAAGAGGCAAGTGAACATGGGGGAGGAACTGCGGCGGTGCGTACGGTTATACGCGAAACTATTTGGCACGAGGTGGCGCATCACTTTGGTATGGACGAGCACACCGTGCGCAGGCGCGAAGATGAACGAGAAGGAAAAAAGTGATACTATATATTTCTATTTCTAGCATATGAATAGCCCAAAGCCACCACTCGCCCCATTTGTACTCATAGCTCTCGCATTGGTCGGCCTTGGAGACACCCTTTACCTTTCGTACTTTCAGTATCTCAACCTGGTGCCGTCTTGCGCAATAGGAGGGTGTGAAATAGTGTTGACCAGCTCACATGCAAAGTTTTTTGGCATGCCGCTTTCCTACATCGGGCTAGTGTACTACGCCTATATGCTGTGCCTTGCGGCCCTACTTGCCATGGAGCCGCGCTCATTTGCATTGCGTGCGGGTGCGCTGGCTTACACAGGAGTCGGGGTAGTCTACTCTATATACGCTATTTTTTATGTGCAACTTACTTTAATCGGTGCTCTGTGCCAGTTTTGCGCCATCTCCGCTCTCACTACTCTCGTGCTCTTTGCCGCGGCGCTGTGGCATTGGCGTGTTACACACACAATAATGGACTAACTTATCGCTGCCATGCTGGGCGGCGCATCCGTTTGTACATCCGCCAGAGCCCGTAGAAAAATAGTACAACCAGAGCCGGGTAGAAAATTGCCGCGCTTGCAAACAACCATCTCAAGATAGAAAGAACATATAAAAAGAATGTGGCGGCTACAAACCGCGCCGTGTCGGCAACTGTAGAAGTTTTATCGGTTTGAAGGCCAAGGATACCCCCCGGCGGTTTTGTTCCAACCTCTGCCTTGGCCCAATTTACCCCGGCATCTATTGCATCAACCGCATTCCCGCGTACAGAATCCACTATTGCAAATCCGGGCGAAAGAAGGTTGCCAACAGCGGGCGAGATGTTGCTGATCTGCTCCTGTACCAATTGAGAAGAATCAATACCGCCTTTTGTTTGCTGTGTGGAGATTTGAGTTGGTCTTGCAGAAACAGAGAAAGTCTGTGTCACTTCTCCAACAGTGGAGCCGTCTGTGTCCTTGAGTGTTGCAACAATAACATGGTCTCCCGACGCGGGTTTCCATGAAACTGAAAACACTTGTGCCTCGCCAACCGCCAAAGAGACAGGGATACTTCCTACCGAGCCAGCGCCTTCCGTAAAAGATAATTTTCCGGCAAAGGCGACACTCGACTCGTTTGAGACAATTGCATGAATCAGCACCGTCTCTCCATCCACAGGGTTTGAAGTAGACAAAAAGAGCGGCTCTTTTGTAAATCCTGCCGCCAGGGCGGTGATAGGAGCCAAAAACAGCAAACCGATAATAAACACCTGCCGCATACCACACCAGTATAGCGCACAACCCGTGCTACTATTTTTGTAATGGGAAGATTCTTCCGCAACCTCTTGCATCATATTGTCCCTACACGCGGCAATGCATATAGACCGCGCCTACTTACAGGGCCGTGGCTCCTCTTTTTCCTTACCATCGTGCTTACTGTCGAAGGCGTGTTTCTTGCAAGCACTCAGGTACCCTTGGCGGGCCGCTTACTGCCAGCAGCTGTAGTAGAAAGCGAAGTGGTGGTGCTTACCAACAGTCAACGCGCGCAATACGGTGCTGAAACCCTTACCGAAAATATACTTCTTACCTTGGCGGCACAGTCAAAAGCAGAGGACATGGCATCTAGAGGATATTTCTCGCATGTAAGCCCCGATGGAACAGAACCGTGGGCATGGTTGAAGCAGGCAGGATATGTATACCAATATGCGGGAGAAAATCTGGCCGTGCGTTTTGATGACTCGTCTGCCGTGGTGGGTGCGTGGATGGCGTCGCCATCGCACCGGGAAAATATAGTAAAGCCGGAATATACCCACATCGGTATCGGTATTGCGCAAGGATTGTATGATGGGTCTCCGGTGACGTTTGTCGTACAATATTTTGGCACACCGCTTGCACGCGCCGAAGTAACTACACAAGCAGGTGCGCCAGCACGGCAAATTGTTGCAGAAGTTGAGAGTGGTGCGGGTGCTATTGAAGACGTTGCTGGTGCCGTAGCATCGGCGGTGCCATCCGCTGCTGTTCCAAATGTAACGCAAACTACCGTACAGCAGTTTTTGCGCGCCGTTGCCGGAAACCCGACAAGCACCGCCCTAGCGCTTGGCGCCGTTGCGGCAATCGTTGCCTTGGTGGTGGTGCTTGGTTTTGGTATGCACATACAAGTACAGCCGGTTGAAATGCTTTTTGGCGGCTCATTAGTGGTTGCTATCGCACTGTTTTTTGTGATGTTCAATGGCCAGATAGTCGGAGTCTCCAACTTTGCGCAAGAGGCGGCACTTGGCTCATTAGCTGAACCACGTGGAATCATTGGAGAAGGCATTTCAACAAAAATGCCGATTGTTCAATAGTGGCGTGGCCGTGCGTGGATAACATGCTTGCCCGTGGCTTTACGGAGCGGTATGATAGTTGAGTATGAAATCACGCACATTGATAGCCGGCGTTGCAGTGGCAGTGTCGTTGGCGGTAGTTGGACTCTTTTTTATTGTCGGTAATCCTCTTAATTCTGTGGACACATTAGGACAACAAGCGGCTGTGCAGGGTCAGCAACTCGTAGTGCAAGACGAAATAGCTGGAACAGGGGCCACCGCACAGGTGGGCGACTCTCTCAAGGTTAACTACACCGGCAAACTGTCGGATGGTACTGTGTTTGACACTTCGATAGGCAGGGCGCCGTTTGAGTTTATACTCGGGGCTGGGCAGGTTATACCCGGGTGGGACCAGGGGCTACAAGGGATGAAGGTTGGCGGCAAGCGCCTTCTTATTATCCCGTCTGATCTCGCATACGGCTCACAAGGAGTCGGCCCTATACCGCCAAACGCAACACTTATATTCGAGGTGGATCTCATCAGTGCAACCCCTTCAGGTTCTACCGCGCAGTAGTATACTGGCGCGATGCGACCCACTTCATTTTGTATTGAAAAGGAATACCCCGGCTCGCTCGCGCGAGCCGGAGTTGTTAACACACCACACGGTGTTATAGAAACACCGGCATTTGTCGCCGTAGCCACCAAGGCAACGGTCAAAGGGGTTGCTCCAGACACGCTACAACAGCTTGGCATACAGGCCGTTATCACCAACACATACCACCTCTTTCTTTCCCCCGGGGAGAGTACCGTAGAGAAGGCCGGAGGTGTTGGGGAGTTTATGCGCTGGCAAGGCCCAACGATGTCAGACTCTGGCGGGTTCCAAGTTTTTTCGCTTGGCGTGGGGTTTGGCAAAAAAATCTCTAAATTTTTACCGCAGGAGAAAGACAGTTTTCTCCGGAGAGATGAACGGAAGCCCTACTCCTACAAAAACCGTCTTTCTCCTGCGGTATTTGACGAAGATCTTGCCGGGAGCCACGGCAAGCTGGCCATAGTAGACGAAGAGGGGGTCTCTTTTACCTCGCATGTCGACGGCTCCTTCCACCGTTTTACACCGGAGCGCTCTGTGGAAATCCAACACAAGCTCGGCGCGGATATTATTTTTGCGTTTGACGAGTGTACTGCGCCAAATGCCGACCGTGACTATCAGAAAGAGGCGATGGAGCGCACTCATCGATGGGCAAAGAAGAGTTTGCATGCCCATCGCGGTAATACAGAAAAAAACAATGTGCAGGGCATCTATGGCATCGTACAGGGCGGGCGGTTTGATGATCTGCGTATTGAAAGTGCGAGTGAGCTCGCGAGAATGGACTTTGACGGTTACGGCATCGGCGGCTCTTTCAGCAAACACGATCTACTTGGCATTTTAGACAAAGTGAACGTAGAGTTGCCAAAAGATAAGCCGCGGCATTTGCTTGGCATCGGCGAGCCGGAAGATCTTTTTATAGGCGTAGCGGCGGGCTGTGACACTTTCGACTGCGTACTCCCCACGCGCAATGGTCGCTCTGGCACGGTGTACACTACTTTGGGCAAGATAAATATTGAAAACGCGCAGTATAAAGAAGATTGGGGTCCGCTCGACCCGGCATGCGGTTGCCCGGTGTGTTTGCAGTATACGCGCGGCTATATAGTACACCTATTCCGAACATACGAGATGTTGGGCCCAATGCTTGCCAGCCAGCACAATATTTATTTTTTGGCGAACCTTACAAAGCGGATCCGAGAGTCGATATTGGACGGGCGCTTCGAGCAATTTCGCGAAGAATTTCTACAAATGTACAAAGTGCGATAAAGTGACTGCGTGAACAAATTTGTTTTAAAATCAGCATATGTGCCCGCTGGGGACCAGCCAAAGGCAATAGAGGCGTTGGTTAAAGGGCTAAAGAACGGTGGGCGGCATCAGACACTTTTGGGCGTAACCGGCTCGGGTAAAACTTTTACCGTTGCCAATGTTATAGAATCTGTGCAAAAGCCCACTCTGGTTATCGCACACAACAAAACACTTGCCGCACAGCTGGCGCAGGAGTACCGCGAGTTTTTCCCGAACAATGCGGTGCATTACTTTGTTTCCTACTACGACTACTACCAGCCGGAGGCATACATCCCGCACAGCGACACCTATATAGAAAAAGAGGCACAGATAAACGAAGAGATAGACCGCCTGCGCCACGCCTCTACCCAAGCTCTCCTTACCCGCAAAGACGTCATTATTGTTGCCTCTGTTTCTTGCATCTATGCGCTAGGGAGCCCGGAGGAGTACCGCAAGGTGCACTTGGAGCTCGCGCCCGGTGTTAAAACAAATAGGGCAGAGCTGGTGCGCGACCTGGTGCGGCTTTACTTTGAACGCACCACAGCCGACCTCTCGCCCGGGCAATTTCGGGCGTTGGGCAACACGATTGAAATCATGCCAACCGGCGAGCGCGTTATTTACCGCGTGGAGTTTGCCCATTCGACAGGTTCGACAAGCTCACAGCAAGCAAGCTCAGGGCAAGAGGGTGACGAAATTGCACGTGTGCGCATCATCGATGCTATAACTCGTGCAGAAATAGTGGAGAAGCAGAAGCCGAGCCCGGACGGTAGGACTTGGCCTAGCGGCCCGGAGCGCCGTCTGGGGGCGGCTTCTGCAAGCAACACACAGCCACTCTTCCTATTCCCGGCAAAGCACTATGTGACGCCAGAGGGCGCGCGTGAGCGGGCAATAAACGACATTAAACTTGAGCTCAAAAACCGGCTTGCCGTGCTCGAGCGTAAGGGCAAACTCTTGGAGGCCGAACGGCTCAAGCGTCGCACCAACCACGACCTGGCGCTGATACGAGAAATCGGATTTTGTCCTGGGATAGAAAATTACTCGCGCCACTTTGACGGCAGGAAGTCAGGCGAGCCGCCTTATTCTTTGCTTGAATACTTTCCGCACAATGCAGATGGCTCTCCGGACTTTTTGACAGTAATAGACGAGTCGCATGTGACAGTGCCGCAGATAGGCGGCATGTATGCAGGCGACCGCGCCCGTAAGGAAAACTTGGTTGAGTACGGCTTCCGCCTGCCATCGGCTGTGGACAACCGACCGCTCACGTTTGAGGAGTTTGAGGAAAGGGTGGGGCAGACCATCTACACCTCTGCCACGCCGGGTACCTTTGAGCGCGAACACTCGGGCGAGAATGTTGTCGAGCAAATTATCCGCCCGACCGGCCTGGTGGACCCGGAGATTATCACGCGCCCGGTAACTGGTAGTGGTGATGTTTTTGGGCAGGTGGAGGATGTGCTTTTAGAGTCAACCAAAGTAATAGACCATGGCGGCCGCGTGCTTATTACCACACTCACCAAAAAGATGGCCGAGGACTTGTCGGAGTTTTTGAAAGACAGGGGATACAAAGCGGCGTATCTCCACAGCGATGTAGAGACCCTGGAGCGCATCACCACCTTAACCGACCTGCGCAAAGGGCTCTACGACGTATTGGTAGGTGTAAACCTCCTGCGCGAAGGGCTCGACTTGCCCGAGGTGGAGCTGGTGGCCATTTTAGACGCCGACAAAGAGGGCTTTTTGCGCTCGCAGACCAGCTTGATACAAACTATTGGCCGCGCCGCGCGCAACGTGGCTGGCAGGGTTATACTCTATGCCGACCAAGAGACCGAGTCGCTGAAGCATGCGGTAGGCGAGACAAACCGCCGCCGCGCCATACAGGTTGCATACAACAAAAAACATAGTATTACGCCGCAGTCTATAAAAAAGGCAATCAAAGATATTACCGAGGAGTTGCGCAGCGAGCATGGCAAGGCGGTTAATGCAATGCTCGCCATCGAGCACGACGAGTATAAAAAGAACCCGCGGACTTTCCTTACCAAAAAGCGCGCCGAGATGGCCGATGCGGTAAAAAACCTCGACTTTGAAACCGCCGCTCTTCTCCGCGACGAAATATACACGCTAACAGGAGAAGGAAAGAAAAAATCAAAAAAATAAAATATGCCTAATTGTGCTATAGCTTAATTACGCATATTAATGTCAAAGAAGGTCTCAAAATAAGAGGAGGCGGGCGCTTGGGAGCACCCGCCTGGGGTGTCAGTAAGGAGCGTCGACCCGCAATGGTCGAGGGGGTGGAAGCATCTCAATGTGGTAATGGTCTTCACATTGAGTGATTATGCGGTTGCAAACCCCGCGCCGCACCCTCTCCGCCTCTGCTTCTTCCTTGGTAGAGTATTTAACCCTACCGCTGCAAAAATGTTTGTTGCACTGCGCTTGCTCTGGCATTATCTTTCTCCTAGTTGGGTCTATGATTCTATGTCAGTTCTTCGCGACCGCGAACCCTTTTGCCGATGACGTGGTGAATGTCCAACATGGTAATGCTGGCCAAATTGACACTTGTACCAACGCATCGGCGGTCCAAGTCTTTTTGCGTGAGCGGCCGCGCTTGTTTCAGAGTGTCTTACCTTCCCATTGCAACTATTTTTCCGCTTATGGCGCTTGCTCGACATGCTAACCTCCAGACCGTTTTGTACTTCTAGAATAGTAGTACCACATACCTGCCCCACGTGCTATATTTGTCTATACATACCCCTGGGAGCACCCCTGGGGGCACGTTTGCGTATCCAGTTACGCGATAATAGGTTTAACCATAAGTGTAACGGTCGTTGCAGTTAAGGTTAATTGAATATGGAAGAATACATACACATAAAGGGGGCAAAAACCCACAACTTAAAAAACATCTCGCTTAGTATCCCGCGTGGCAAGATGATAATTTTTACAGGACTCTCCGGTAGCGGCAAGTCCTCTTTGGCATTCGACACTATTTTTGCCGAGGGCCAGCGCCGCTACATAGAGTCTCTCTCGGCCTATGCGCGACAGTTTTTGCGCCAGATGCAAAAGCCCGACGTCGAGGAAATAACCGGCCTCTCGCCGGCCATATCCATAGACCAAAAGTCGCGCTCCAACAACCCGCGCTCAACCGTGGCGACCATTACCGAAATATACGACTATCTGCGTGTGTTGTTTGCGCGCGTTGGTAAGCCGCACTGCTTGGTGTGCGGCCGCGAGATACAAAAACTTTCAAACGAGGAAATTATACAGAGCATTGTCAAAAGTGTCGCCGCCCTTGCTCCCAAAAAAACACTAAAGGTTATGGGTGTGGATATCAGCGAAGACACTATCAAAATTTTTGCTCCTGTGGTGGTGGGGCGCAAGGGCGAGTACTACCAACTGCTCTACGACCTCTTGGGCAAGGGGTACGAAAAGGTAAAGGTAGATGGAGAAATCAGGTCTCTGCGCGAGCAGATGGTGCTCTCAAAATATAAAAAGCACAGTATAGACGCTCTTGTCGACGAAATTTTAGTGTCAGAATTTAAGCGCCCCGCCTTGAGCGCAGGGCAGGGAGCTCTGGAGCGGCTCTCGGAGGCGGTCGAGCGCGCCCTTACCGAAAGCGATGGATTGGTAAAGGTAGAAGATACTAACGGTGAGAGACTTATCTCGGCTAAATTTATGTGTCCGTACGACGGATTTTCCTTCCCAGAGGTGGAGCCGCGGCTTTTTTCCTTCAACTCGCCTTACGGTGCCTGCCCGGCATGCAATGGGCTGGGGACCAAACATTTTTTTGGATCTGACCCCTGCTTGGTGTGTAATGGTGCGCGACTGCGCCCCGAGGCACTCAACGTATTCCTTAAAGGACTCCCCTTGGAACAAGGTGCCAAAGGGGAGTCCTTGGAGAAGGTCAACATCGTCGATACCACCAACTTTTCCATCAAAGATGCTCACAACTTCTTCAACAAGCTCAAACTTTCCAAACAAGACCAAGAGATTTCCAAAACGGTCGTCAAAGAAATTACCGCGCGCCTCAAGTTTATGCTCGACGTCGGACTCGACTACCTAACCCTCAACCGCCGCGCCAATACGCTCTCCGGCGGCGAGGCACAACGCATCCGGCTCGCGAGCCAACTTGGCTCTGGGCTTGTGGGTGCGCTGTATGTCTTGGACGAGCCGACCATTGGGCTCCACCAGCGCGACAACGAGCGACTTATAAAAACACTCGTCAATCTGCGCGACCTCGGTAATACCATCATTGTGGTCGAGCACGATGAGGACACCATTTACTCCGGCGACTTTTTGGTCGACATAGGGCCTGGCGCCGGGGTCCACGGTGGCGAGGTGGTGGTTGCCGACAACCTGGAAAAACTTTTGACCGCAAAGAAAAATGACAGCGGATCCATCACGCTTGCATACCTGCGAGGTGAAAAGGCCATTGCCGTGCCAGAGAGGCGGCGCGATGCGGAGAAGGGAACGTTAAAAATTCGCGGTGGCAAAGTATACAACATCAAAAACCTCTCCGCAGACATACCATTGGGGCGAATTATAGCGGTCACCGGCGTCTCCGGCTCGGGTAAGTCAACCTTTTTGTATGATATTATGTACGAAAATTTGCGAGCTCATTTTGACAAACGCTATCGCACCAACAAAGTGTACAACGCCGCCTCCTTTGCGGGAACCGAGTATCTTACTCGCGCGGTGATGATAGACCAAGGGGCTATCGGTCGCACTCCACGCTCGAACCCAGCTACGTACACCGGCGCTTTTACCTTTGTGCGGGAGTTATTTGCAGAAACAAGCGAAGCGCGCGCCCGCGGGTGGAAGGCAAACCGTTTTTCCTTTAATGTCCCGCAGGCGCGCGGCGGCGGTCGCTGTGAGGCATGCGAGGGCAACGGAACCATCGCCGTGGAGATGTCGTTTTTGCCCACCGTGTATGTAACCTGCGACCTGTGCAACGGCAAGAGGTTTATGAAAGAGACCTTAGAGGTGAAGTATAAGAAAAAAAATATTTACGACGTGCTAAAAATGACGGTCGAGGAGGGGTTAAAATTTTTTGAAGACATCC
>Ga0209210_1001371_pt1 | contig 20557 bp, 22 predicted proteins | sample RifGroA1_FD_183991 | JGI IMG/M metagenome (GOLD analysis project Ga0209210, IMG submission 183991) | Contaminated groundwater microbial communities from Rifle, Colorado, USA - Rifle Groundwater A1 (SPAdes) (version 2) | ecosystem: Environmental > Aquatic > Deep subsurface > Groundwater >...
CCATACGGCAAGCCCAGGAGCTTAAACCCTGTCGGCTTGGCGTAGCTACCGTCGGCAATCGTCCATGTAGTCGGCTCGGAACTCAATTTATACTCGATCTGAGTGGCGTCTATCTGGTCCTCCGCAAACGCTGCATTCGGATCGTCCCACGAAAGCACGGTGAAATGAGACATGAACGAACCGGCAGCGTTGTATTGCAGCTCTTGAGCGAATGCCAAGCTGGTTGGCGCCGCCGGTGTCTGGACCATACCTACACCCGTTACCACGTAATCAACCGGCGTCAGGCCTGATATGTCCTGAATGCCGCCGCCGTAGATATTGAACGAAACTAGCTTTATTTTGATCGTTGTTCCGACAAGATCCGGGTTGTAAAGATATTCAAAAATAGACGGGTCAAGCCGGGCAAACTGTGTGCCTATTGCGTGGTCGGCTATGGCCGTGTAGTAGGCCCCCCTGACAAGATACGTCAAATTGTACGCACCCGGAGCTGTCAGGGATGCGCCGGCATAGGCCATCAGTTCGCCGTCCACCCAACAAAGGGTATTGAGTAAGTCGGCGTCTTGCGTTGCCGCCGGTAATAGTTGCCTTGTCGTGTCGGCAAGCAGCACCCCGAGCGTTCCGTATGTTGGGTCGGGGTTATGGCCGGGGTCATTGGTGACAAGCCCGTGCCGTGCTGGACTGTTTACCGTCCCGATCATACCATAGGTGGTTCCGCCATCGGTTGAGACGTGGACGTTGCAGCCGCCCCAATTCGTCCCGCCGCTGGTTGCTATCCATATCTCCGGTTGTGCGGCATTCGCTGCCAGGCCGTGCGGCACTTCCATGATTACGGGCGCATTTGCGTCACCCGGGGAAACATTAAAATTCGGCTGGTACGGTCCGGGCACCTGTGGGATTGATGCCGTGGCTGAGCCCACACCCGCCGGGAAGTCCTCGGCGATAACCTCGACCTCCCAGTCATCCCCCTCCGTGACCTCAACTATGCGCACAGGGTAAAGCGTCATTCCAAGTGCGGTGTCCGTGATCGTCACAATATCCATCGGCTCTAGCAGGCAGTAATTCCAGGGTAATTTGAATTCATACTTGTTGCGGATATAAACATTGCGGTGCATCGTCAGTTGTGCGCACAACTGCGCCGCTGCCGCTGTTTTGATTAGGTGCAGGGTTTTCGTGCTGTCGGTCCTGGTAATCCCGGTATAATCAATGTCTCCCTGGTCGCTGGCCTCTGCGATAGCAACGTTGTAGTCGGTGGCCCGGTCTAAAAATTCGACCTTGATATTGTTGTAGATATCCGCCGGAGATTTTACCGTAACGATTACCGGCCCTTCGTCTCCGTTCGGCAAAAAATCATCATCGGTGAGATTGTAAATCGGCGTGACGCTCGGCGTCCAGGTGACACTATTTCCGGTGACTGCTGCGTCTGCGTATGGGATTATTTTCAGCACTGATCCATCGTTCAAAATAGCGTCCGAGACCGTAGCGTCGAGCAGTTCTTGGAGGTGTTCGGCGAGCATGCGCTGCTCGTTATACGACGGCGAAACGACCAAGCCGGAGGCCTGACAATACGTCCCCCAATCCGCTACGTCTATAAGAGAGGCCGATAAATTAGCACCCCATTTTGTATTTGTGACTATCCCGGTCACCACGTCGTCAGGGATGGCGTCGATCCCTGGCGCAACGGAAATATTCAGACCTTTAATTTCATGGGAAAAATTGGGCAGTGAACTGTTGTCGCCAAGGCCGTAATCAGTCCCAGCGAAATAACAAATATTTGGGTAATACAAGTCCTCAGCTGGATGGTTTGTGGTCATGTACCCCCACTGCCCCCCGTCAAGGAATTGGGTTATCCCCGCCGGAGGGCCGGCGGCAATGCTATCTTTTGCGACCCATGACTTTCCTACGCCAACCACCGGCCCCTCACAAATTGACTGAGCGAATGAAACTGCGTAGGTGTACGATGTATTTATGCTACTGGTACCACCCCCACCCTTGCCCCCGCCCCCGCTGGCGACTACTTCCTCGTGTTTGATCGATCTGAAGTCACCATACCACATTAGGTTCCCAGAAATTCGAGCCGTCCCGAAAACAACCGGGATCACAATGCCGTAGCATGATGTTTCGACGCTCATGCCCGTGTATTTCGGCAACACTTCGGCCTGTGTGCTCTTTTTTGTTCCAGCGAAAAAACTCATGCCAGCGCCCTGTGCCTGAATATTTTTTTCTCTTTGCTTTTCAGCGGCTCCTTGCTGGCGTCGCCATAACAAACCCCTCTATCGGGCACGGAAGCATGGACAATCCGCGGCCAGACCTCAACGATGGCACCGTGCGAGAAGATGCGCCCGTGCTTGTAAAGCAGCACGTCCCCAGGCAAAATATCAACCTCTTCGATTTCGTCAGCGTATACCGCTACCGTCTCCAGAAACCACTCAATTTGCCTGTGCATCATAAAATCAACCCCGTAGTGGGGCGGCACAATATGAGGGATCAGGCCTACAGCCTCAAACACCTCAAGCAGAAACATCCCGCAATCGATCCCGGCGCCCTTTACCCGGCCTTGGTGATGCCAAGGTGTGCGCAACCATGTAACGGCCTCATCAACAATGGCCTGCCGTAAGTCGATCATATCGTTGTCTCCGGCACGGGGACGAAAGGAAAGCCCCTGAAATTTGCTTGATTGCTGAAAACATTGGTGCATGTGGTCAACGTTTTGTCGCAGCCAGGGTAAACCTTGAACGTCACGCCTGCCGCAGGTGCTGCGGTAAGCGGCGGTGTTACGGTTATTTGCCCATACGTCCCGTCTACATCGCTGCCGCTCTGGACGGTGCGCTGAACCCCGTCCAGAGCCCCGGACGTAAAGAACAACACGCCGCCCTTATATGATGCCGCCACGCCGTGAAGGTCCGCCGACTTTACGCTTGTCGTGGTGCTCCCTGTGGCTGCAACGGTCATTTCTGCCGAATAAAAAGTCGCCTTTGCCAGTCCACACCCCGCGCTGTATAGCTGCCATGCGCACCCAGCCTGATATGTGTGTTTGGGCCAAGGGATATTAAAAAGCTCGAGGATGCTTTTGATGTTTGCCTGGCAACCGCCCCGGCCAAGGGTCGGCGTGTCGCTCCATCTGCCGTTAAACAGCGTGATGATGCCAACAGGAGCGGCCATTGCTGCCGCCGTGAACGATGTGAAGAAAACCCTCTGGCATAACACCCAGGCACCCAGGAACGCGCCGGACCTTACCGCAGCCAGGAAAGATAATCCGCCGAACGTATCGCTACCCGGCGCAACTGTCAACGTCACCCCGTCAACCTCCAGCCCGCGCACCTGCCTAATTTTGCTTCGATCAACTTTTAAGCCGGTTGCGGAAAACGTGTTGCCACCATACGCCACGTCAACATCGAGAGATGTGTAGCGCTTGACAGTGGCATCAAGCAGGGTGATCGTAAAAATCTCGGCAAAAAATCCGGCCCCACCGGCTGCAAGAAGATTTTTGACTTCAGTCGTTGCGGTTTTCATCGATACGACCTCAAGCGGATGTTTTTTGCGGACCAAAGATGGTACATGAATTCCTCAAATTCCTGAAGATCCTCTGGAAACGTGACAAGCCAATAATAAAAACCGGTCCAGGTGATCGCCACCCCGGCGCCCGGCGCGGTTCCGAACGTGAGGACGCCGCCGTCAGTGATGGTATAGGCGGTCGTTTCCTGCGCCACGGTGTCCAGGTAGACGGTAAAGGCCCCATGGACGGCAACAACTGGCTCCGTAAACCCGCCCCACGTCCTGACAAGTTGGAAAACCGTCTGGCCTCCGGCCGTCCCGACACCGTTGGCCTGTGCCGTCACGGTGTTGTCATGGCTGTCGTTGTAGGCAAAGGGGATGGCCCCGCCGTTCTGCTGGTTGATGAATCCTTGAAGTGTCTGGAGCTCTACCTTGGCCGCCGTGGATCGTAGCAGGTCAAAGGGTAGCTCCCAATTCCAAAGCGGGTAGGCCATCAGCCCAACCGGATATTGCTTGCCGCTGACCGATTCCTGCCTGAGCGTTTTCCACTCCGGGGATCGGCGCACCGGAAACCCGATTCCGGCGAGAGTTGGGAATAAATTGTAATTGTTAAAGGTGACGGTTGTAACGGTTCCCATTCTACGCGAACCTCGGGGAAAGGGCGAAATTCCGGTTTAATTTCTTCAGTTCTTTGGCAAGGTCGCTCACCTTAACATAATCCTTCATGCTCACGCCCTTAATTTTTAGCGTTCCGGCGCTTCCTGCGGCCATCGGCTGAGGTTGCTGCGGTGTTGCCGCCGCCGGTTGCACCGTCTCTTTGATCGCCTGCGCCTGGCCGGTGGCCGCTGTCGCCATCTGGCCGATGCTTGAGGGGACGGCGAACACCGGAGGGGGCGCGGTCATGTTCCGCACCCGCTCGGCAAGTGGGGCCGGAAGAACCATTTCTTTTTGGTGCAACTGCGCCATAGGATTAACGCCACCGGGGATGTCCGCGCCGCCCTCGGCAGAAATCATGCTCATTGCGCCCAGGACAAGCGCCATCGTCGCGGCAAAAGCTGCAATCGCCAAACCTGGGCCGATGAACGGAGTCGGAGCAACAGCCGCCGCCGCTCCGGATGCCGCCTCTGCTGCGTTGGCCGAAACAACCGCCGTAGCTTCAGCCCCCTTGATGCCGGTGACTGCCGTTGATGCCGCCGCCTGGACGCCAGGGAAAGCTGCCGTGATCGCGGCCATGAAAATATGTTCCTTGGCCCAATCCATCGCCATTTTCAGGCCCATATCGACAAAAGATTCAAGAATCGAATCGGCAATCGAAATGATGCCCTGTTTCAAGGTCATGGTTCCCTTGATCATGCCTTTGACGGCATTTCCGAATCCTGCCGTGATCGAGTTCCAGACGGTGTTCCATTTCTGGATCGATTCTTTTGCTGCGTCCTGGTCCAGCTTGATCATTTGCCGGTTGAGATTGGCCTTGATCTTCAAAATGTTCTGCCCGGCCTGCTGGACTTCTTTGGCGCTCGACCCTGGATCATTTTTCACCTGCTCTTCCGCTTCGGTCGCGCCCTTTGCCTTTTTGATTTCAAGGCTTTTGGTCATTTCGATCTTCTGGGCAGGTTTGATCATGTCCATTTCAGAAAGATAATTGATCCGGTCGGCCTCAATTTCAAGCGAGATATCGCGCATTTGCCGTTGAAACGCCAGCCGGTCAAGTGCAAGCTGCTTCAACTCTGCCTCATGCGCACGGGCAAGCCTGGCCTGAGTGTTCAGGGCGGCGGCGTATTCTTTCGAGTCCTTGCCGTAGGTCGCCATGATAGCGAAGATTGCAGACCGCGCCGCCTCTTCCCGCTCCTTCCAGCTCCGGCGGGTATCGTCCTCGATGCCCTTAAGCCTGGTCAATTCGGCCTGGACCGCTTCGACTGCCAGCGACTTTTCAATCTGGTAGATTTTGCTGAGGACGCCAATACGGTCCTTTGACTTTTCCTCGGTCAATGCCAACCGGTCGCGCCAGAAGGCAAGGTCCGTTTCCCGCGAGTCCTTGAAAAAATCATTTTGGGCAATCTTGGTTTTTTCAAGTTCTGCCGTCCAGCCTTCGAGCAAGGTCATTTTCTCGCCCTTCGGCTTGTCTGCTATCGATGACCCTTCCTTGTCCTCTCCGGCCTTGGCCGCTGAGTCCGGCCCGGCCTTCTTCATTGCGGCCTTGTTGGCCTCCCAGGCTCTTGTCAGATCTTCAACCCCTTTCGTGAGGCCTGAAACACGATTCGCCGCTGCTTCGATATTCGCCGCGCCCTCGGCCACCCGCTCGTCAGCCATCAGCGCCGCTGCGTTGCTCATGTCGCTTGAAAAACTTCGCAAGTCGGCAGAAATAGCCCTGGCATTGAAAGCCTCGCCTGATCGACCAAGAAATTCATACATACTGCCGACCGAATCGAACAGCCAGGCCAAGCCGTTCGTCAGTTTGGCTATGCCCTCTCCGATTCCGGCAATGAGTAAATCAAAAGTGGCCTTTACTCCCTCCCAGATAATCGTCCACCCGCCGAAGGCAAGGCCGGTGTAATATGCCGCCTTTGCGATAAAACCGAAGGCGGCTACAACCGTTCCAGCCAAGTCTTTCGCCCACCCGGCCATGTCGCCCTGCTTGCGCCAGTCTTTCATTAAGTCAGTGACGGTCTTAATGCCAGCCTTCAAGCCGATAAAAATATCTTGATCCATTACGTCTTTACGGAATAATGTCCACTGCAATCCGAGTTGTGCCGTCAACCCCGTCCAGCCGGTCATCATCCGCTCTGCCGAGCCGCCAAAATCCTTTTCCATACCCCTGAACAGTGCGGCCAGGCCAACCTTTGCGTCAAGGCCCCCGGTCGAAACGGTCTTGATGAAATCCTTCATACTCATGCCCATTTCACGGGCCATGATCTTCGTCGCGCCGGGGATATGCTCCCCTAACTGTTGCCTTAATTCCTCCATTGAGATAACGCCCTTGCTTGCCATCTGCTGGATAGCAACCGCCGCGCCGGTCAGGTTCTGCGAAGTCCCGCCGAAGAACGCCACGCCATCCGCAAGGGCCTTCATCGACCCGGTTGTGGGGTCAAGACCGGCCACCTTGAGCTTTACGTAGGAATCTTTGAGCGCGTCAATGGTAAAAGGGGCTTTCGTGGAGAAATTCAGCAACCATTCGAGCTTTTCTTTGGCCTTGGCCGCCGAACCTTCCACGCCACGGAGCATGAGGTCTGTCCGTTCCATGCTGGACGAAACGTCAAGAAAACCTTTTGCGACAGCGCCCAGGCCATAGCCAAGGAAAATGGCGGCAAGGCCGGTGTAGGCGTTGCCGATTGATGAAAATATGGATGTTGTTGCGAGATGAAGGCTGTTGATTGCGCCCGTTGATTCAGTTGCCATTTTAGCGACTGAAGAAGTGACTTTTTTTGACTCTGTTTCTACTCCAGCCGCTGCCGGTTTCATCCCGGAAACGTGAAGCTTATCGACCATCGTTTTCTGGATGGACATCAGGCTTGACGCCGTTTGCGACGACATGGTATTGATAGCGTCAACGATCTGCTTTGTCCCGGACGAAACAGAGCTTGCCGCCTGCTTCATCCCGGATTGAAGTTGGTCTGTTGTCGCACCGAATTCGACTTTAACTTTATCGTCTGCCATTATCGCCGCCTATGTCATCACAAAACCGGCCGCAAGTAGATCGCCGATCAAATCGCCGTTGTCGCTGTTATTCGGTTCTCCGGTTGATTCACCGGAGCTTTCTTTGACGCCGAAATATGACCTGAGCATCAATCTGATTTCGTTCAGGGACACAAAATCAGGGGGTACTTTGTCCCATAATTTGTTCAGTTCTGCCAGCCGGGGGAGGGTCAAGGCTTCGACCTCTTCGAAGGTCCACCCTGTCGCCGTGACCAGGTAGACGAAGAGTTCGCCCCAGTTCACGCCCCCGGCACTGCGTTTCCCTCTGCGTCCACCTCGACCAGGCCCGAGCCGTTCAGGATCTCCCGGAATGCTGCCGTGATTTCGGCCACGCTGAAACCTGCCGCCGTGGTTGGGTCAATGTTGCGGTCGTGATTGGCAAGGCCGATCTGGATAATGTTGGCCTGCTTGCGCAAGAGCGCCACCGGGATCAGGTTAGCGTTGCCGCTGCCCGTGGTGATCTGCTCATGTAGCGCCTGGCTGTCTGCGCCGATTGCATTGATGGCGTCCTCATGCTGTTCAAGCTGGCCGAGCGTGAGGGGCTTTGCGAGATAGTTCTTGTCTGCGGTGCGGATGATGATTCGTTTCATTTTGGGTTTCCTTGAGCCTCTAAGGCCCGGCGCCCGGATTTTAAACCAGGGCCGGGCCGGTTGGTGGATTACTCGGAAGCTGAGATTGTTCCGAGCACGTTGGAATCGTCGCAAGAACACGACATGTCGAATTCTGGAATGGTGAAATCTTCCAGTTTCGTCCCGAACGACAGCTTGCCGCACGAAACGTTATTGAACGTGATCACGAAATGCTTGCCCTTGAACTGCTGGCCGAGAACGACCTTATAGAAGGGCTGAAGGCCGATCAACTGGTTATTCATGGTCACCGTGTGGCCGGGCGCGGCGGCGCTGGTGTAGGTGTAGGAAATTTTCATTGCAAGCCCAGTGTCGGCGGCGGCAAAGGTATAAACCCCGGCGGCGACTGAATACTGGCCTGTTGCCGGTGCTGAAGCCACCCGAGTCAGCGGTAAGCCGGTAAGCGAGGCCGTAACTCCAAGATCAAGAACCCATGTGGCCGAATTCGCTACGGTGACGGCAAACGGAGTAGTCGGGATAGTCCCGGCCTCCTCGAATGCCACCTTTGTCTCGCCGGTCGCGTTGGTTTCGCCAAACAAGAAATTAAACTGAGCTGCCGAAATCCTGGCACTTTTTGCCTTAAGCGTGACTTTTCCCGTCCCCATGCCGATGGCCAAAGGGTAACGATACTGCCCGAAAAGCTCCTTGAGGTTGACGGAACAGTCAACCGTGACATCCTGCAACGCCCCGAACTGCTGAGGAGTTGGCACCGTGACGGCGACACCTGCGAGGGTGACGGTAGGAATTGCCGTCAGCACTCCCGCCCCGAATTGATAGACTGGCATTTTATTTGCCCTCCTGTAAAATCTTGATTAAATCCTGTTTTGCTGCCTGCAACCGGCCCCAGAGTAAGGCGTTTGAGGAGAAATCAGGATAGTTATGGAACCATTCGACAAACCAGGCATCAACGATCTTCCCGGCCTCCGGCGCCACGGCCTGTGGCGCTTCTTCTGGTACTACTTTTTCTTTCGCCATAGAAAAAACCTCCTATGTGGCTAAAATATTGACTGTGATGATCGCCGCGCCCTTATTGCCGACATAGGCGGGGAATTTAAGTATCGGCCCGACAATCCAGCAATGGGACACGTTATCAAGGCCCAGGTTATTGACGTTGGTGCTGATATCCGGCGCTAAAGTATCCTCAACCGCCGTGATCAATTCGTTAAGCGCGGTCGCCGGGCTTTCTTCCTCGTCTCCGGTGTGGATTCTGAGGAAAATTTCAGCCGAGAGCGTGTATTTTGGCGGCAATCCTTTTCTCTGCTCAACGCCCTCTTCCGGGCTTTCGACCATAAACAGCGCCGGGCAAAATTCCGGCTGGATATCATCAAACCCCCGGAATTTTCGGCTTGCGGTCAAGATCCCGTTCGCCCCGGAGACTGCCGTGAAAAGTGTGCTGAAAATCAGTTCCCGGTCAAGGCTCATTTCAGCATCCCCGCTATCGCCCTTTTCGCCGCCCGTTCATATTCGGCGGCGATGAGGTTTTTTGTCTCCCTGAGCGCAGACCGCAAAAATGAACGCTGTGGCATATTCATCGTGAATTCCTTGACGGTGACCTGCTTTGGCGTCATCGGTCTGCCCCAGGCCATTGTCTGCATTCTCAGGTGTTCTTTGACTTGGTACGGGCCACCGTATTCGTGCGCGGCGGCATACTCCCTTATTGTCCCCACGGTCCCGGTGATCCCGTTCGGCGTCTCCGTGATATCGCCAAAATGGACCGATGTCCGCAAATTGCCGGACCTGTTTTTCAACACCTGGCCGGACAACTTTTTCTTCTGGATGTAGGCGGCTAAAGTCTCGCCGATGGTCTTTGTGCTGGTCCTAATTTCTTCCCGGAACCGTTCCCCGAGACCATTCATCAGGATCGTTAATTTTTCGGCTCCGATAACATGCCCGTAAACGCTGTCGCTCATACCGGCACCACTTTTTGATACTGTCTGAGCAAACTTTTAAACTCGTCGGTCAGGTCGGTCTTTGCGAAGGTGATAGTTTCGCCCTGGCCGAGCGTTTTGCTGTTCATGCCGATCCGGTCCCTCTCTTTCCATTTCCGGCAAACAAGATCGATGCAAACCTGCTCAACATCGTAAGGCACGGCGTCGAATCCGGCAGTATAGGTCAGGCAAACGTTCTTCACGCCTTTCCAGAACCGCATGCCGCCGAGCAAGGTGATTGAAATATCATCGAATACATACCCCGGAGCTTGGCTTTCCGGGGTTGACGCCGCGATTGCCTGGCTGCTGACGATAACCGAGCCGACCGCCGTTACCGGGTAGTCACCGCAAACCATTGTCACACCTCCCGTGCCGTTCCGATACTCCGTATAGGATGTAGGAGCGAAAACACGGTTAAGGTGATTTTGGATAAAAAAGGATGACGATGTGATAACCCGCTGGATCAGCGTCAGTGCTTCGGCTGACGGGTTGGGAACGTCTTTGAGATATCCAAGGACGTTTGCCACAGTCGTCAAATCTTTTGCGTGTACGGTCATTTTTTAGCCTTTTGCCAATGGTACTAATTTGTAGACTGGGGGCCGTGTGTTAGCGCCCCCGTCACTGTCATGCGTAACCGGCCCCGATGTTTTTGATGACACCAAAAGCAGGCGGGAAATAGTTTTTCAAAACGCCGTCCATATAAACCCCGTACTCGTACTTCCGGGACCGAAGAGGCCATTCGATCTGGTAGTAATCCCGGCGTAAATGCTTCAGGACGATACTGCCCACATCATTCAGCGGGTACGGTACGCTGTTGCTCCAGAACATCAACATGCCAGGGGGCATGTTGGGATGAATCAAGACCTTTACTCTGGTGTTGGTGATCTTGTTAAGGACCGTAGCAACCACAACGCCAGCGTCAAGACTGCCGCCGCTCGAATCCATATTGTACCGGATTAGAGGAGCGCCGCCGTTCTTGATGATCAGGGCGTTCATGTCTATCAAGACCTGGCTGCCGACATACATTTCATCCGGGCTGAGGCGGTAGTTATCCCAAAAAGAAGCAAAGGCCGTGTTCAGCTCGGCGATGCCGCCGGCGCCGTCCGTGGTCAACTTCGTTCCGGTTCCGGCGGTCCCGGTTGCCAGGGTGCGGACATAGGCACCGCTTCCGCTTTTGACGATCTGAGGAATCATGCCGTCATAGATCAAAGCGTTGGCGCTCTTGTCGGCGTCAGTCAGGGCGCTATATGCCTGATTGGCTGCGCTGGCCGTGTCGGTGAAAAGCTGGCTGTTGATCGTGGTGACACTATGCAGGTAGCAAGTTGACGCCCCGGTAATGCCGAGATACCAGGCGTAACCAACCGCCCCGGCCACTGCCGGGCAAGTAGCTGTAATGGAATGCACGTCACTGCCAGCGCCAGAAGTCGCCTGCGTGGTGATGGTTGCCGGCCTGCCGGTCCCGCCGTTGATCGTGTCGGTTGTCCCGTCCGTGTTGGTCCGAACTACAGACTGAACCAGACCAACGGTGAGGTCGGCGGCAAAGCCAACACTGCCATTGTTGTGGCCTGCAAGCTGCTGATAGCCCTGCAAGGTCAAGGGGACATAGCCGATATAATAGGTGGTGGACCGGGGCAAAGAACCGCCCGTGGTCACGTCTGCCGTGGTGGCCGCTGCCGGTGCTGCCGTGGTGATCGCCGTGGTCCCGTTGCCGCCCAGGTCGCAGAACTCTTCCTGAATCATCAGGGATTGAAGGAGTTGGATGGCGGCCAAGGCCTTCACATCCTCGAAATTCTGAGAGGCATAATCGGCCTCAAAGGTAACCGAGTTTTCAAGGCCCAGGCCGACGAACTTGGCATAATAATCTGCGGTAGATTGGGTGATGATGCCGCCGCGCTGACCTTCGCTGACACCCGGGAATTGATTGCCGGTGTTGATGCCGGTGACGGCTCGCCAATTCGACTGGATCGAATAACCGCCAGTCCGGCGAGGAATGCGATTTCGCAACGGGGTAAGGAGCGGGTAAAGTTTCTTACTCGGAATTTCGAGGTCGTAGGCGATAAGTCCCGTGGTGGCGCTGCCTGGCTGAGTAAATGCACGGGCTACGTCATCGGCAAGCGGTTGTTTCTGTGCCGCCGCCATAAGCTGCAATGTATCGTTGGTCGTGTTCATAATATTCTCCTGTTTGGTGGCCGATGGCGGCCTTTATCGAAATCCGATGACTTCGGGTTTCCGTTGTGATCTTTTGACAAGCTCGACCGCCTGTTGCTCGGGCGGCAATTCTGCGATTCTTTTCACGTCTGCTTCGTCTGCAAGGCGTTTTTCGTCTGACATTAAATCCTCTGATTTTCCGATTGACCGGAGATTGCCCCTTGGCGCGGAAGGCATGGCCGCAAGCCTTGTGACCTCTGCGACAAGCGTGGCCTTCTCGCCTTCAAGCCGGGTGATATCGTCGGCCATCCTGGTCACATCGGCCTCAAGGGTGGCAAGCCTGGTGATATCGTCACCCTCGCCGCCTGCCTTCTTCACGTCCGCGCCGCCGGAACATCGCGCCCCCATGGCGGCACTGTGGTCGTGCATGGCCTGGATGCGTTCAAGGTTGTTTTTGCTGATGGCCGCGCCCTTGCGCTCCACATCGTCAGCGGCGCCTGCTGCCATTTCGATAGTGGCTCCAGCTTTTTCCTCGTCGCCTTCCTGGATTTCCGAGACGATAAATTTCTTCAGCTTTTCGACAACAACGGCGAGGTCTGCGGCCTGGCCTGCGGCTTCAGGGTGGCTTTCCTGCTTTTCCTTTTCGAGCAGATACATGATGTCTGAAAGAGCGTTAAGTGCACACTTTGCATCCCATACCTCTTCGCCCATGTATCGCTTCAGGTCCGGCATTTCTGTCCGTGTTTCTTCCGGCTCGGTGGCCGTTACCTCTGCTTTCACTTCTTCTTCGGCCATATTTGCCTCCTCGTAGATTCGATACTCGTCAATGGTGCAATCCGTGTTTGATGGTCGATCAACCAAGGAAATTTCCGTTATTCGCTTCAAGGCTATTTTGTCGCCTTTTCTCTGGTCCTTTTTCGCCGTCCAGCCGATATTCTGACCGTTGCGGATCGTGTAATCTTGCCCCCCGCCGATAGAAAAACCCCGATAGACGTTTTCGGTTACCTTGTTCCACGCCACATCGTCAACGACCTTGGCAACGACATAGAGCCCCTTGGAGTCTGGATCTGCGGCGGTCACGCTTCCTGCTGCGCTTGGTTGGTGCATTTCCCTGAGCGCTGGAAACCGCATAAACTCAGGCAGGCAGGCACGGACGCTTTCCAGGTCGATGATCGTACCGAATGAGTCCAGCGACTCAGTGGTGGCGTAGCCCTCAACGGTGCGCTCTTCCTTGTTGACTCGCGTAATGTCAACGAAAAGCCTGTGGTCCTGTGCGTCTCTTGCCGCCATGATTTCACCCATAAAAAAAGCCGCTCAATCCCGGAGGATCGGCGGCTTTCGTGAAGCTCTATTGCCTGAAAAACTTATATTTTCAATTTTTGTTTATCGTTTTGCACCGTGGGCATTTGATTTCGTACTGCCCTTCGACTTTGCCCAGCATCTTGCCGCACCCCTGGCAACGGACATCCTGCATTAACTCACCCCGCAGACAACGCAATGCTTCGGGTAAAACGGCACCAACAGGAGCCAAAAACCGGACGTAATTACGATCATGACAAGCGTTCCGAGGCCGATGCTGCGCTTGAAGCCCCGGAGGCGTTCACAGTTTTTGCAGTGTTTGGTTGTCATTTTAAAGCCCCCACTCGGCGCTCAAGGCCGTTACCGGGATCACGGAACAGACGCATCGAGGGTGCAAAATCGGCGCATCGTCACCGCTCTGGAACAGGTCGTCAAGGGGAATAACCCCCTGCCTTGCGTTCCGGTCGCATTCGTCCTCGTCAACGTGATTCGACCCGAGAAGCCATTCCTTCCCGGTGACGACCCCGCTCGCCCTGTACCCGGCCATGTTCCCGGCCATGTCGGCCATCGTCGTCTCGGTCCTGGCTATCGTCGTTGCCCTGGAAGAGGAAAAAGCCGGGTTATCTTCGATAATGGCCTTCTTCAGCTTTTGGTGAGACCAACCGTTTTCGACCGCTTCCGCCACCGTGGTTCGCAACATGCCCCTCGTGCTTTCGGTGATGGCAAATTCTGCCCTCGGGTTGACGATCCATTCAGGCGCGGCCTTGGTCCCGATGTTTCTCATGCCCACCAGGTCAGCGGCCCGTTGCTCGGCATATTCCAACGACCGGACGTTTAACAATTTCGTGATATTCTCTGTAGCGGCAAACTCAATCTGCGTCAGTGCTTCTGCCCCGCCGTTCACGGCCACCTGCTCCAGAGCGGCCTCAACATCGGGGATAACGGCAGACCAGGAAGTAAAGGCCAGGCCGTCAAGCACTTCGTTGACGACATCGGTTTCCGCATCTGCCCGGCCAACCTTTTCGAGACCGGCCACAACCTGGTCGGCAATATCCGGCCCGGCCACGGCAAAGAAGTCGTTGAAGATCTTTTCAAGGCTGGAAACTGCTTTTTTCATGGCGTCCCGGTCTCGGTCAATAGGCAAAATTCGGGCTTTTTTTTTAACCCGTTCAATCCGCTCGGTTTCGTCTTTTTCTTTGGCTACCGGCTTTTTATCACCAGGAACACGCTTGCCGCCAGAACCATCAGGGCCGGGACTGCCAGGGCCGCCAGGATCATCGTCATTTTTTGCCCCCATTGTTGGCATTACAGGTTTCTCCGGCGCTGGCCCTTCAAGGCCCTGCCGCACCCGGACCTCTTCCGGCCCGATTACGTAGGCCTTGAGATAAATATCGTCAATCTGCGCCTGGACAAGTGGATCAATTTCCTTTACATCCTGCCAGACAAATTCAAGATCTGAAAATCCAAAACAGGTAATGATGGTGTAATCCATCAGGCCCTTAACCCACTCCATGAGCGGAAAAAGACCCTCCTCAAGCGCCTGCTCTTTTTGGTTGTCGGCGCTGGCCCGGTTCATTTGTTTAACGAATGCGGTAGGCGGCAAGCTGAAGGCGTAGCAGACTATCCGGGCGAACCATTCATCGAGCTCGTCCTTGAGGATTGGGTCTTTTATGTTGTACGGTTCTTGGCCGCCAGGAATAAATTTCGCCTGCCGCCGTGCTGCCGTGTTCCCGGAGAGGAGAGAATTAAAGGCGGTCTCGGCGTATTGTATTTGGTCAGGATTCCACTCTTTTGGGCAGGCAATAAGCAAATTGGGCAACGATCCATCGGTGAAAAATTCCAGAAGGCTCAATTGTCTCCTCATCGCAATGTTGATTGTAATGATGATCTGCTCGACCGGCGACATACCATAGAATCGATTCGTGCGCTGATTGCGCGGCATGTAGATCAGGCCGTCAATGCTTTGGCCGTCATCGGTTGGAACGCTGAAAATCTTTGGCCGGTCAATATCCATCCTGAAATATGAAACGGCAGGAACGCCCTTGATGACTGCCTGGTAAGCCACGCTCGGCGCTGCTGGCGTCCGGCCTGTGCCGTCGATCACTCGCTTGACAAGTGCGCCGTCCATCAGGTCAAGCGAGTATAGTTCCCCGCCCCTGGTGCTGCGCGGGTAGATCGTCGGCGCGTCGATGACGAGAAGCTCCTCGACAACTGCCCTTAACCACGTTTGCCAGTTGCGCTCCTTGTCCGGGAAACGGAGGAAATCTTGAACCTTCTTGGCCCTCGGATCGTCCTTGACCGTCTTGTCGGCGTTCTGGACCGAAAACGCCAGCTTGCATAGCTGGTCTTTCCTGGTCTCAATCGCCAGTCGGACAAGATCGTAAGAGTCGGCCAAGCCCCGCAACTGCGCGAATGTGACCGGCTCTTCTTGGCGAGGCACATAGGTGATGTTCTGGCCGGGCCGATAATCAAGCTGCCGCCCCTTCATTCCCTCTTGGAAAACGGGTTGAAGGGGCTGCATTGGCCCAAAGGGCGCGGCGGTGGCGTCTGCCGGGTTGGTGGCGGTGTTGGTGATCGGACCGAAATCGGGATCTTGGCCGGTGACGATGAACTTGGCCCCGCTGATAAGACGGGCCATGAATGTCATGTCTTTGGCCGTCCCGCCGCCTTTTGATTCCCTTGATGCCATTTTACGCCTGTTTTAATTTTTGGATATCATCCCAACCGTAGCACATCCCGCCCGACACAAACCCGCCTCTGTTGCCGAATAGCATAGCGTTGTATGTAGCTCTAACCCATTCACCCCGGGTCAGGGCCGCATATGTTCCTCCGTGCTTCATTACGGCGTATCCTCCGCCCAAATCCCGGCGCTGCCCTGGATATACCAACCGTCAACACCATCGCCTATCAGGCGCATGAAATCCCCCCTGACCGATGTCCCCTTGGTGTTGGTGACGCTTTCGTTGTCGTCGGTCAAAATGGTGAGCAGCGTTCCGTTGGCAATTCTGGTTTCCCCCATGATTTTGTCAACGGTGGCCGGGTGGATCTCGATATTGTTATGAGTTGCAGCCCCCGAGTTAAAAACGACGATCTCGCACCCGGCCGCAGTGCTTGGCAGGGTGACAAGTTTTGAATCGTTTGCCATGCCGTAGACCTTGCCGCATGCCGTCGAGGTCAAAACGGTGTCGTTGGTCAGGATCGTCAGCGACTTGGTGACGTTTGCTCCGGTGATGACGGGAGAGGTGATGGTTTTGGCCGTCAGCGTTTGGGTAGCCGCCAGGGCAACAAGCGTGTCGCTCGCAGTGTTGGGGGCGGTCATCAACTGAGTTTTCCCGGCGTCCTGATAAAACGAGGCGATAACAGGCGTGGTCAACGTCTTGTTGGTCATGGTCTGCGTGGCGGCGATTGCGGCCAGGGTATCGCTGGCCGTGTTCGGCGTGGTCATGAGCTTGGTTTTGCCTGCATCCTGGTAAAATGAGGCCACCACCGGAGTAGTCAGGGTTTTACCGCTCAACGTCTGGGTGTCGTTGTCGCCGATAATTACGCCGGTTGGTGTTGCTTTGGATGTATCCCAGGCCGAACCGGTAGAAACTGGGATACCCGCGCCAGGGTAAACCATCGCTACGGCCTGACTGGTCGAATCGTTGACTCGAAAGAACAGTCCTGAGTCAGTGGTCCATACATCCCCATCAACAGGCGCAGTCGGCGCGGTGCCGTGCGGCAGGTTCAGGCCGGCGGCGGCGGTCGTGCTGGCCTTGGCGACATAGCGCTTGTTGGTCACGGTCTGGTTGGCGTCCAGGAAAACAAACGAGTCGTTGTTGTTTGCCGCGACTATATCGGCAGGCGTGAGGGTGAACCCGGCATTGAGGTAGTCGGTCAGGTACTTGGTTGTGGTCAGGGTGATGCGGTTGTCACTGTCCGGGTAGAGTACGCCCCCGGCCCGGTCAACGATTTTCTGACTGCCGGAGTTGGGAGAATTCAGGGTGATGGTAGTCGCAAACGACAACCCGGCGACAGCGCCGACGGCAAACAGCACGATCAAAAACAGGCCATATTTCCAGGGCATCTTCTTCATTTTTATTCCTCCTAAAATCTTTTTATAAAATTATTTTACTGAATCGTTAAATCTTTTTACACCTTTGTCTTTTCATTGTCCACTTTTTTTTGCATCTGGCTTGAATAATAATCAAGCAGCCCGAAACTGTTGTCGTTCAACTCGCCGAAAGCATCGGCCAAGGCGTCCACCTGGTCGTCATGTTTCCCGTTCGGGAAATTCCGCAACTCTGAAATCAGCGCGTCATTCCACGGCGCTTTGATCATCATCACGTTTCCGACATTGGCCTGACTGGCAAACGGTTCGGCCCGAGTCACCTTGTCGCCAGAAATCGGCTTCGACACGACCGTAAACCCTGAGAGCTGGCGGGTAAAATAGGACACCTGAGATTTCCCAGCCTGCCCAGGGTCTTGAGGGATGCGCACCCGGCAACTGCTGCCATCACGCTTGGCGGCGTTGATCAACCCGGCCTCGACCTCTTCCGGCCTGCCTTGAAATCTGGCAATATCGGCGATAATGAAGCGGCCACCCTGAGTTTTACCGAGCTTGCCGCCGACCGTCCAATCACCATCATTTTCCGTGGCGGCGAAATCCCAGGCGCGAATGAAGGTTACCCCGGCGGGGATAGCGTCAACGATCTGGATCATGTCCGGCCTGAAAATATTTCCTTCCGGCGGCGCGGGTGACTGCTGATATTGCCCGGCGAAAGTGTAAGGTGCCGCCTGCTGCATCATCCTGAGCATGTCGGCGTTATGCTTTGCAGGCCAGAGGGCCGCGCCATCGTCTCCCAGGGTCTTGATGCAAAGGTGCTCCCACTTCTCGCCATTGCCTCCGGCCAGTAGCCACCCGGCAAGATCGACCTCGTGTAGGCGCTGCATGATCAAGATGATTGGCGTGTGTGGTGAGTTTTTCCGGCTCTCAAGAGTGTTTTGGAACCATTCGATGACGCCTTGGCGCACCACATCAGACCGGGCCTCGTCGGCCTTGTGCATATCGTCGAGGACAATCGCTCCACCGAATCCCTCCCGGTGCTTACCGGCCCCGTAACCGGTGATCGTCCCGCCAGCTCCCACGGCATAGACGCACCCCCCGGCAGTGGTACGCCATTCATCCTTTGCGCTGCTGTCTCCTCGGAGTTTGGTGGATGGGAATATCTCGGCATACTCCGGGTGTTGAACAAGCTCGCGGGTCTGCCAGGCGTTATTTGCCGCCAGCCTGCCGGAATATGATGAGTGGATAAATTCAGCGTCAGGGCAGTTTCCCAATGCCCAGGCGATGAAATTTATGACGGCTAATTCGGTCTTGCTGTATCGGGGGGCAACATTGATAATGAGGCGGGTACATTGTCCCTGATACACTCGCATCAGGGCATTGCAGATTTGTTGATGGTGCGGCCCCCTTAGCCAGGGGTAACCGCGCCGCTGAAGGAACATCCAGCGGGAAAAAGCGTATAAATCTTGACCAGACAGGATTCGAGCGGCGTGAATTTCTTCGGTGGAAAAATCTTGAATCGACATTAAAACTTGTCGGCAACATCACGGGCAATCTGGCGGAACTCCTCCGAGCCGATTACCCGTAGTTGTTGCGCCGGATCAGATGGCGGCTCCACGTCCTTGGTTGCCTTGATGAGCGCCAGGCCTGTGGCCGCTGCCTCGTTGCTCATTTTGGTCAGGGCTGAAATGGCCTGCAATGTCTCTTGCGACTCCATCGGGTCGTCATGGTTAATTTTCTTGACCTGGTTGACGGCGATCAGAGAAAGCGTGTTTGCCATCCTGGCGCCGTTGTCTGCTGCCCCCGCCAGATTGTTTGATATGCTGCGTAAAATTGCTGCATAGTCGAATATTACGCACTGCGTATGGATTGGCAGGCTTTTTATCTTGTTTTCCACGTCCAGCACTTGCGCGGCAACAGTTTTTATTTCTGCGCATTGTGCGTAAACTTTGTGATGTCGGATCGTTCCCTCGGCGATTTTATAGAGTTTTGCGATTGAGCGGATTGATTCGTTTGCCAGGACTCGGCTTTGAATATCCGCCCATTGCTCACCGGTTAATTTTGATTTTCCGGCCATCGGTTAAAACTGCGGCTCGATAAACCGAGAGGTTTTTACCCCGGCCACATTGCGCGGCTTGAATGTCCTGCCCACGTCAAAAAGTCCCATAAAATCACCATATCCTTTTTTTTGATTTTACCACAACTCTACGTTTTTGCAATATTTAATCTTTACGCATTCGCAAAAAAATTATTCCACATCTGTCAGATTTTTTATCGCGAAATAAACTTGACAGCCTGCCCAAGTCTATGTTAAGATGAACCGTAATCAAACGGGCGATCAAGCCCAGCCAAAAAACGAGGAGAAAGGCCATGAAACCCAGAAAGCCGACCCACCCCGACAACCAGCAGGAAGAATTTGACGATAACCCGCCCCGGCGGACCAGACCGCTAACGGCGGACGAAGATGACGCGCTGGATTATCAACGCGAGCGGCCATACCCTGAAATCCCGTATTATATCCAGCGGATGATGCCGGGCAATTTAGGATAGAGGGGTGCAGAAATTGAAATTTATCCCCTCAACAACCTGGAAGGCCAGGCGCGTAGACGCCCTGGCCGTCGCCGGCATAAAATCAACTCCGGAGACGGTGCAACGCATTTACAGGCATTTCCTGGCCGGCGCGATCAAACACAACAACCAGGGCCAGATAGCGGCGGCCCTGGGGATGGCTCAGAGCCTGGTCTGCGCGGATCTGAAACGGCTCGGCATTGACCACGCCCGGCACAACCGGGGCTCAAGCGTGGTTGTGGACATGCTGGACGGCCGCAAGCTATCCCCGTCTGAGGCGGCGGAGGAGATCGGCATCACCATGGCAAATTTCTATCAACGCCGGCACCGGACCGGCGGGGATATCAACAAAATAAAAATGATCGGAGGAAAATTATGAAAAATATCATCCACACATTTTTTAGGGGCCTGCCCCAGCGCCCGATTTTTTGCAGCCTCATAACTGCCAACCGAGCAATTAAAGCAGCGCAACAAAACCACCCATCCACAAAAACCTTCATCCGGCGCGCAACGAAAGCGATGCCAGGAAACCCGGTCCATTGTGGGTGGGGAATTTACGCTGTAATTCTTCGCGGCATGAGGTGTTTCGTGATCCCGTCTGGTAATTTCCCGGTTGGGACCGATCCGTGGCGAATGTGATTACCAACAACAAAATGATCGGAGGCGGAAATGGAAAATAAAACTTGGACCTATGCTCAGTGGCACCGTGAATTTATGTTATCGATTGCGGCCGTAGCCTTTGCCGGCGCTCTTGTCGG
>Ga0209210_1001372_pt1 | contig 20535 bp, 24 predicted proteins | sample RifGroA1_FD_183991 | JGI IMG/M metagenome (GOLD analysis project Ga0209210, IMG submission 183991) | Contaminated groundwater microbial communities from Rifle, Colorado, USA - Rifle Groundwater A1 (SPAdes) (version 2) | ecosystem: Environmental > Aquatic > Deep subsurface > Groundwater >...
GTCGCCTACGAGCCAGTGTGGGCGGTGGGCAAGGCGGCCCAAAGGGCCGACACGCCGGAAGACTTCTTCCGACACGCCATTTTTATCCGCAAGGTGATAAGCGATCTCTTTGGCAAAAAGGTGGCAATGAACACCCCGGTCCTCTATGGCGGGTCGGTTGACTCCAAAAATGCCGCCAGTTTCCTCGTTCAGGGTCAGGCTGATGGTTTGCTAATTGGTCGAGCCAGTTTGAAACCGGACGAGTTTAAAAAAATTATCCATGCCACCAGTCATTAACGAATTGAAAAAGGGACTCGCCGGCAAGCGCGTGTGGCTGCGAGTAGATTGGAATGTGCCTTTAGTTGATGGCAGGGCGGTTGAGTCGCTCCGTTTAGACCGGAGTGTGGCGACGATTAAGTTTTTGCAAAAAGCCGGCGCTAAAATTACCCTCGGCAGCCACCTCTCTAATCCCAAAGCCAGTCTCCAACCAATGATTGATTATGTCGGCAAGAAGGTGGATTTAACGGCGATTAATATTTTGCCCAACCTCCGCGCCAGCAAAGGCGAGGTGAAGAATGACTCCAAGCTGGCGGCCGAGTGGGCCAGCGGCCACGATTTATATGTTAACGACGCCTTCTCGGCGTCGCATCGCGAGCACACCTCAATTGTTGGCTTGCCTAAATTGTTGCCCGGCTATCTAGGTTTATCATTTGCCGGCGAATTAGAGGCATTAGCCGAAGTCGGCCAACCAATCAAACCTTTTTTGGCTATCATCGCTGGCGCCAAGTTTGAGTCTAAGTTGCCGGTGATTGAGAAGTTTTTGCCTCAAGCCGACAAAATTTTTGTCGGCGGGGCGCTCGCTAACCTATTTTTGAAACGCGAAGGCTATGAGATTGGCCAATCTTATGTTGACCCGAAGGCGCCCTCCATTACCACCTTGCTTAGGAATGGCAAAATTGAGATTCCGCGCGATGTGGTTATCACCCGCGAGGGGGAAAAACTGACCGTGATCCCCGATGAGGTCCGCGGGCAAGATAAGATTGTCGATGCTGGACCGGCCACGCTCGAGCGCTTGGCTCAACTGATTAAAGATGCCAACTTCATCCTCTGGGTGGGGCCGCTCGGTTTGTATGAAGAGGGATATGACGAGAGGACCAATGAGTTGGCTAAACTGATTGCCAATTCTAATAAGCACTCTATTTTAGGCGGCGGTGATACGGTCACCGCCATTACCCATTTGAAATTGTTAGACCGGTTTACTTTCGTCTCGGCCGGCGGCGGGGCGATGCTCCAATATTTAGCCACCGGCACTTTGCCCGGCTTGGAAGCGCTCAAAGAGCGCGCTTAATCTCTTCGACAATCTTTTTAAAATCTTCTGAAGTATAATTTTCTTTACCTTGCCAGTGGTGGAAGCCGTCATTGGTAAACCGGGGCATGATGTGTGAGTGTTGATGGAAGATAAGTTGCCCGGCGGCGCCTTCGTTATTCATCCCGATATTTATCCCGTCAGCGCCAGTGGCTTGCTTCACGGCGAGCGATAACTTTTGCAGATGGCCCCCCAATTTATCTAAAATATCGGCCGGCAAGTCCAACAAATTGCGATAATGCTTTTTCGGCAACAGTAAAATATGTCCGAGATTAACCGGCTTAATATCAATAATGGCAATAAAATCCTCATCCTCAAACACTTTATCCGCCGGTATCTCCCCAGCCACAATCTTGCAAAACAAGCAGTCTTTATCCATATAAGTATTATAGCAAATACCCAGAAATCACTTAAAAATCAAGCTATTTAGAGACACATTTTTACCCATTGACAAACCAATCATCCCATGCTAATCTTAAATCAGACCTTGAAAATCAAAAGACAGGCAAAAACCTGAAGAAAATACGGCCAAAAGCCGTTGAAAATAGAGAGAATGAGTCAAAACCCAAGACAAGAAAAGGAGAATCAGACCATGGCCAACATTCAAACCGCAGTATCCAGACTGGCAAGCCTAAGCTTCGCCCAAGAACTCTTCGCCCGCGGCACCGACTGTTTCGGTACCACAGAAGTGGAGAAGGCTCTCGGTCTGGAATCAGACCAAGTGCCACCAATTCCATTCACCCAAGACGAGCTCCAAAGGGCCAAAAAACTGGGCGACAAGCTCGTCTTATTTTGCCCCAAACATCCAGACGGCCAAGCAGTAACAATGCAGTCCATTCACGACCGACGGGGCAACATGCTCGGTGAGGGTAAATTGCTCTACAATACCGATTGGTATCGAGGCGAAGACTTCTTCACCACCGAACCGATTGCCACCGAGCCCTACTGGGCCCTGTGGAGCCCAATTCTGCCCGGTTCCACCAACCAGAATTATCTCCAACAGACCGGCATACTTGCCGAGTACCTGGAGACCGAAGTCTGTGTCGGCCGAGACCTACCGACCAAAATCAAGTTGGCTATCGAGGAATGGCGGGACCGCGAGACCGAGCTCACCAACCTAATGAACAACGACTGGCAGAAAGCCAGTGAACAGTTGGCGGCTCTCCAACTCAATCAACTTCGACCCACGGCCGGACAAGTCCTCTATTTCGTGGTTCTGGAACACGAGATTAATCAGACATATCTGTTACCAAACAGATATGTCTGGACCAAATCCTGTTCTTCGCTCGGCCGCCTCGTCCTTGTCGGCCTCTCCGATTCGTGCGGCGTGTTTGTCAACGGCAACAGGCCTGACGACTCGATTGGCTACATCGGTGCCTGTCTTTCCCGCAGGGCGGAACCCTGAGAAATCGGATTCCACCCTCGCAAATTCGCAAAATCCCCCGAAGGTCCGACCTTCGGGGGATTCATTTTTTAATTTTCTTATTTCCGGCCTTTTTTCTTCCGGCGGGTAACGATTAACTGGTTGGAATACTTCTTGGAGCGGCGAGTGCGTACGCCATAAGCCTGCTTACCCTCCCTGGTTTTGGGCCCACGGCGAAGACCAATGCCCTGCCGGCCCTCGCCACCACCGTGCGGATGGTCCACCGGGTTCATCGCCGAACCGCGGACGGTCGGGCGGATACCCTTCCAGCGGCTCCGGCCGGCCTTACCAAGCTTAACCAGCTTGTTCTCTGGGTTAGACACGGCACCCACGCTGGCCCACGCTTTTTCGCTGATTTTACGCACCTCGCCGGACGGCATCTTCACATTGGTATAACCGGCGTCATTGGCCAACACTTGGGCGAAAGAGCCAGCCGAGCGAACGAGCTTGGCCCCGCTCCCTGGCTTAATCTCAATATTGTAAATGAAGGTACCGGTGCCGATCTTGGCAAGCGGCAAACGATTACCCGGCGCCGTTGGCGCCTTTTCCGAAACCAGCAAAGAGTCACCCGGCTTAACGGTTTGCGGTAAGAGATGGTAGCGACGCTCGCCATCGGCATAAACCGCCAAACCGATGAAGCCGGAGCGGTATGGATCGTACTCAATACTCTCCACCTTGGCCGGGATATCGCGCTTGGTATATTTAAAATCAACATCGCGGAAGCGCCGCTTGTGGCCACCGCCCTTGTGCCGGACAGTAATCCGGCCGGCATTGTTGCGACCCACCCCGCGCTTGCCCCCCTTAAGGAGCGGTTTGTGCGGTGTGGCACCGGAAAGGAGCGCTCGATAATCGAGAGTAACAGTGTTGCGGCGCGAGGGCGTGGTTGGTCGATACTTTTTCATAATTCAAAATTACACCAAATTTAAAGTGGTGCCGGCCGGCAAGTAGACCAGAGCCTTCTTGCTTCTTCCGGTCAAACCCGGCTTAAGCCGATTGGTCACTACTTTGCGGCGACTAGTAATCATCGCAATCTTAATCGGTTCAACTTGATACTTGGCCCGAACCGCCTTCCTCACTTCGGGCTTGGTGGCGCCCGGCGTTACAAAGAAGGCGTAAACCGGATACTTGCCGGCGGCCAACTCGGTCGCCTTTTCGGTCACCACCGGTCGGATTAACACTTGAGTTTTAACAGTTTGTTTGGTCATATTACTTCTTGGTGGTCCGAGCCAAAAGCCGATTGGCGATTAATTTAACCGATTTTTCCGGTTCAATCACAATGATGTGCTTGTACGAGAGCGCCGAGAGCGGATTAAGTTGAGACACCGGCATCACCAATGTCCCGCCCAAATTGCTAAAGCTCTTCCGAATGGCCGGGGTGGCCTCGGGTGTCAATAAGAGCACCCGTCGACCGCGCTTGTAGGCCAAGCTGGGCGACTTGGCCACTTCAGCCAAGTGCTTAATCATCGCCACGGCTGATTTGGTCTTGGGCGCCGAGAGCGCCAAATCGTCGACAAACAGCACCTCCGCATCGCGCCACTTCCGCGAGAGCACGGTATAGAGCGCTTTGGTCTTCATTTTCTGGTTAATTTTTTGGCCGTACTTCTCGTTTTTAGTCGGACCGTGAGTGACACCGCCACCCGTCCAAATCGGCGAGCGGATTGAGCCGTGCCGGGCCCGGCCGGTGCCCTTCTGCCGCCAAGGCTTCCGACCACCACCTCTAACCTCGCTCCGGTCCTTAGCATGAGCAATGGTCCGGCGAGCGTTCTCCTCTTGGCCGCGCACCACTTGGTTAACCAAGTCGGCATTCCACGGCAAGCCAAAGACCTTCGGCTCAAGTTCAATTGTGCCGCTCTTTTTGCCTTCCGGATTGTAGATTGCCGCTTCCATAATTATTTCTTAATTTCCACCAGGGTACCGCGACGGCCCGGGATTGCGCCCGAGACCACCACCACGCCGGCCGCTTGGTCAACCGCTAAAATCTCTAAATTGGAAACCGTCACTCGGTCGGCGCCCATTCGGCCGGCCATCCGCGTGCCCTTGAAAACGCGCTGCGGACCAGTGGCGCCAATCGAGCCGGGCTCGCGCTCGGAATGCTTTTGACCGTGAGTCCGCGGACCGCCGTGGAAGCCATGCCGCTTCACCACCCCCTGAAAACCTTTGCCCTTACTAATGGCCGAGACTTTAACCTTGTCGCCCGGAGAAAAAATTGAGCTGTCAATTTTATCACCCACCTGATACTCATCATCGGCGACGAACTCTTTTAAGGTGGCGAAGCTGTAGCCCTCGCGGGACAAAGCGCCCCGCTGGGGCTTGGCCAAGCGGCTAAGTTTGCGCTCGCCATAACCCACCTGGATGCGTTTGCCACCCCTGGCGGCGGTCACCGTTAAGGGCGACACGGCCAAAACAGTGGCGGGCCGTACTCGGCCCGTCTCGTCGAACACTTGGGTCATTGATTGTTTTGTTCCCAATATCAACTTCATACCACTGTTTTAATTCTTAATTTGGTTTTTTATAAGCTAATGACTATCAGCTATAAGCTATCCTAAACTATCCCTACATCATTTTGACGTCAATATTAACACCTGACGGCAAGTTGAGATTGGTTAAGCTTTCCACAATCTTCGGCGACGGATTAAGGATATCAATCAGTCGCTTGTGGACTCGCATCTCGAACTGCTCGCGCGAGTTCTTATCGACGAAGCTGGCTCGATTAACGGTGTACTTCTTAATCTCGGTCGGCAAGGGCACCGGACCCTCAATTGTGCCGTCGTAGCGGATGGCCGTATCGACAATCTGCTTAACGCTGGCATCAAGGATCTTGTTCTCATAAGCGGAGACGCGAATCCGGAGCTTGCTGATCTCTGGAGCGCTCTTAGTTTTTCCGCCCTTAGCGGCGGTCTTGGTCTTAGTTTTGGTAGGTGCAGCCGACATAATCTTGATTGGTGTTAAGCCACCACTTTGGTGACCACGCCCGCGCCCACGGTTTTACCACCCTCGCGGATGGCGAAGCGCTGTTTATCTTCCAAGGCCACTGGGGCCGTTAATTTAACTTTGAAGGTAACGGTGTCGCCGGGCATAACCATCTTCACATCCTCGGCCAAGGTGACCTCGCCGGTCACATCAGTGGTGCGGATATAGAATTGCGGCTTGTAGCCGGTAAAGAACGGCGTATGACGACCGCCCTCATCCTTGTTTAAGATATAAACTTCAGCCTCAAACTCGGTGTGCGGGGTAACCGAACCCGGTTTGGCCAACACTTGGCCGCGGGTAATGTCATCCTTCTTCAAACCGCGCAGGAGGATACCGGCGTTGTCGCCCGCCAAACCCTCGTCGAGAGACTTGTTGAACATTTCAATACCGGTGATGGTCGTTTTAACAGCATCTTTGATACCGATAATTTCCACTTCCTCGCCCACCTTGGCCTTACCGCGCTCAATGCGACCAGTGACCACCGTACCGCGACCCTCAATGGAGAAGATGTCCTCCACCGGCATCAAGAACGGTTTGTCGATCTCGCGCACCGGCTCGGGGATAAAGCTGTCTAAAGTATCAACCAATTCGAGCACCTTCTTGGCCTGCTCGTCATCGGCGGAAGTGGCGGCGAGGGCCTTAAGGCCGGAGCCGCGGATAACCGGCACATTTTTGCCATCGAACTCGTGCTTGTCTAAAAGATCGCGGATTTCCTCCTCCACCAAGTCAATCATCTCCGGGTCGTCAACCATGTCGCACTTGTTGAGGAAGACGACAATCTTAGGCACGCCCACTTGGCGCGCCAAGAGCACATGCTCCCGGGTCTGCGGCATTAAGCCGTCGGTGGCGGCCACGACGATAATCGCGCCATCCATTTGGGCGGCTCCGGTAATCATGTTTTTAATATAGTCGGCGTGACCCGGGGCGTCGATGTGGGCGTAGTGCCGCTTCGGCGTCCAGTACTCCGAGTGGTGAAGAGCAATAGTAATCCCGCGCGCCTTCTCCTCCGGAGCGTTGTCAATACCGTCAATGCCCTCAATCCGAGCGCCGTAACCCTTGTCCTTGTTTAAATCAAGAACATGGAGAATAGCGGCGGTGAGAGTGGTCTTGCCGTGGTCAACGTGGCCGATGGTGCCCACGTTAACATGCGGCTTGGAACGATCAAATGCTTCTGCCATAATATTTTTGTAATTAAAACTAATAAAATAACAAAAAATACGCAAAAATCCGCGTTCGCTCATCATAGCAAAAGAGCAAGATAAGTCAACCCCGTAAAGCGCTAAGGGCGCCACGGGGCCAACCCCAACAACAAAAATGCCCCGGTTGGGTCCCCTCAAGGGACCCAACCGGGGCGAGAATGGCTTTACCAATGACTCCTGGGAAGTCGAGGTTTGTTTGGCGAGTCAATCAGCCAAACTATTGCCAAAAACAGAAAACAAATCACGAGTATTCCTAGGATAGCGAGCGGCCAGGTAAACAACGCCGCAATTCCGACCAGCACCGACACCAACACTTTGAACTTGATAGATGTCTGGTCCTCGTAGTCTACCAGGCCAATCAACCACTGGAAGAGGAAGGCCACAAGTCCGACTAAGACACCTATACCTAAGCTGGCCCAGCCGTATACTTCAAACCAATACCAAAACGTATTCATTCCTCACACCTCCTCGGTTGCTGTTTTACTCGCTTAATTTTCAATTCCTCCCCAATCAAACCACAACCCCGCCCGAGTGGCTTGCTACTCGGGCGGGGTCTTAAAAAATTTTGATTTTTACTTCCTCGCGGCAATAATGTCGGCAGCGACATTGGTGGGAATGATAGCGTACTCGTGGAATTCCATCGTGAAGGTGCCCCGCCCCTCGGTCATCGAGCGGAGGTTGGTGACATAGCCGAACATCTCCGAGAGTGGCACTTTGGCTTGGATGGCTTTTAAGCCGAAGCGGTCGTCGATGCCATCAATTTGCCCGCGCTTGCCGGAAAGGTTGCCGGTGATATCACCCATAAACTTCTCCGGCACCAGGACCTCAATCTTCATAATCGGTTCAAGCAGAACCGGCGTTGCCCGCCTAGCCGCCTCCTGGAAGGCCATTGAAGCGGCCAGTTTGAAGGCCACTTCAGATGAATCAACATCATGATAAGAACCGAAAGTTAATTCGCAAGACACATTAACCATCTCAAAGCCGGCCACCACTCCGCGCTCCATCGCCTCCTTCACCCCCTTCTCCACTGCCGGGATAAACTCATTGGGGATAATGCCGCCTTTGATGCTGTTAACAAATTCGAAATGTTCGTAACGCTTCACACTCTTGGGCAACTTCACCAACTGCTCTTCGGTTAAGGGTTCAAGCGGCTTGAGGGTCAACTTCACATGGCCATATTGACCCCGGCCACCGGACTGCTTGATGTATTTGTGCTCGGCCTCGGCCGAAGCGGTAATCGTTTCGCGATAAGCCACCTGCGGTTTGCCGATATTGGCTTCCACACTAAATTCGCGCCGCATCCGATCCACCAAAATATCCAAGTGGAGCTCGCCCATACCCGACATAATCGTCTCACCGGTCTCTTGATCGGTTTTGATTTTGAAGGTCGGGTCTTCGTCGGATAATTTTTTCAGCGCCAAGCCCATCTTCTCTTGGTCCGCCTTGGTCTTGGGCTCAATCCGCATCGAGACGACCGGCTCGGGGAACTCAATTTTATCCAAAATAATCGGAGCGTTCTCGTCGCACAGCGTGTCGGAGGTCTTGGTGTTCTTCAAGCCCACAATCGCCGCAATCTCGCCAGCGTAAACCGTCTTGACCTCCTCGCGATGATTAGCGTGGAGGCGAACAATCCGCCCCACCCGCTCTTTATCACCGGTGGTGGAGTTGTACACATACGAGCCGGCGGTCAGAGTGCCCGAATAAGCGCGGATAAAAGTGAGCTGACCAACAAATGGGTCCGTCTGGAGCTTGAAAGCGAGCGCCGCAAACGGGGCCGAGTCACTGGCCTCGCGAGTAATCTCTTCATCGGTTTTAATATCGTGACCGGTCACGGGCGGGATATCAAGCGGCGAGGGCAAATAATCCACCACCGCATCAAGCACCAATTGCACACCCTTGTTCTTAAGGGCTGAACCGCAAAATACTGGCACTAATTTATTGGCAATCACTGCCTGGCGCAAAATATTTTTTAAAGTTTGGAGATCCACTTCCTCGCCATTAAGATATTTCTCCATCGCCGCCTCGTCCTCGCCCACAATCTTCTCCACCAGCTCGCCGCGGAGCTCTTGGGCTCGCGCCTGATACTCGGCCGGGATTTCAATCTCCTTAATCTCATTGCCCATATTGCCTTCAAAGAGATAAGCCTTTAATCGGAGGAGGTCAATTACTCCTTCGTGCTTATCATCCTCGCCCAGCGGAATTTGCATCCGAATGGCATTTTTGGTTAAGCGCTCCAAAATGGTTTTAAACGAGTGATCAAACGAAGCGCCCATGCGGTCTAATTTATTAACAAAGCAAATCCGGGGCACATGATACTTGTCGGCTTGGCGCCAAACCGTCTCGGACTGCGGCTCCACCCCGGCCACCCCGTCGAAAACGACTACCCCGCCGTCGAGCACCTTAAGCGAGCGTTCCACCTCGGCGGTAAAGTCAACGTGGCCCGGGGTATCGATAATGTTAATCCGATGCTTCCAGCTCTCGTCGCCGGCGGCGCTAGTCGGCGTCCAAAAGGCGGTGGTGGCCGCCGAGGTAATGGTAATGCCTCGCTCCTGCTCTTGCTCCATCCAGTCCATGGTGGCAGCGCCATCGTGGACCTCGCCAATTTTGTGCGACACGCCGGTGTAATACAAAATCCGCTCGCTCACCGTTGTTTTGCCGGCGTCGATGTGAGCAATAATGCCAATGTTGCGAACTTTCTCTAACGGATAATCACGCATAGCTGATAGCTTATAGAAATTAGCTTATAGGAGGAACATTTTAAGCTCGTTTAGACCAGGCGAAGTGGGCAAAGGCCCGGTTGGCCTCGGCCATTTTATGAACATTCTCGCGCTTCTTCACCGCTTCGCCCTCATTATTGGCGGCCAGTCGGATTTCCTCGGCTAAGCGCGCGGCCATGGGCTTACCCTTCTTGCTCTTGGCGGCGCCAATAATCCAGCGCAAAGCCAAGGCCAGGCGGCGCTCGGGCCGGACCTCGTGGGGCACTTGATAGTTGGCGCCGCCAACGCGGCGCGAGCGGACCTCAAGTTGCGGACCCACATTTTGAATCGCCATTTCTAAAGTTTTGGTCGGGTCAGCTTTGCCCTCGCCCTTAATCGCTTCAAGCGCGCCATACACAATTTTGCTCGCGGTATTCTTCTTCCCGCGTTCCATCACATAATTAATTAGCTTGGCCACTTCCACCGAGTGGTGAGTGGGGTCAGGCAAGAGCTCTGGTCGTTTTTTAATTGGACGGCGCATAAAAAATAAAATTATTTGTCCGCCTTTGGTCGTTTGGCGCCATAGAGCGAGCGGCTCTGGCGACGCTTATCCACCCCGGCGGTATCTAAGACACCGCGGACAATGTGATAACGGACGCCGGGCAAGTCTTTAACCCGACCACCGCGAAGGAGGACCACCGAGTGCTCTTGGAGATTGTGCCCCATGCCCGGGATGTAAGCCGTTACTTCGTCGCCATTGGTGAGGCGAACGCGAGCAATCTTGCGGAGAGCCGAGTTCGGCTTTTTGGGCGTAGTCGTTTTAACCACCAAGCAGACCCCGCGTTTGAAGGGCGAGGGGTAGCGGACCGGCTTGTTCTTTAAAGTATTAAAGCCGCGAGCCAGAGAGACCGCTTTAGACTTTTTGACCACTGTCTTCCGCGGTCGTTTGGTCAGCTGATTAATGGTTGGCATAACGGCAACACTTTAATATAAATCCGAATAATATGCAAACTTTGACCCGAGGTCGGACCTCTGGGTCTAGATTCTTGAGGTCCGACCTCAAAAACTGAAGCCGGTAATAAGAGAGAATAAGAAAGTGGTAACCGGGAGGATTAAACCGCCGGCGGCGAAGATGACCACCACGAGCAAGATAAGCGAATAACGACCAAATTGCTCTTCGATAAAGCGGAAACGGTATGGCAAGCAGGCGAACAAAATTTTGGACCCGTCCAAAGGCGGCACCGGGATAAGATTAAAGAGCATCAACACCAGATTAACAAAGACGATTAAGATAACGAATTCGCTGGCGGCGGCGCTAATTAAGCCAGCTGGCAAGCCAAAACGCAAAACCAGACCGAAGAATATCGCCAGCAAAAGATTAGACGCCGGTCCGGCGGCGGCCACCAGGGCCGGGCCCCATTGGCCGGCCCGGAGGTTGAAGGGGTTGTAGGGCACCGGCTTAGCCCAACCGAAGATGAGACCGCCGGGCAAGAGCGCCATAATCGCCGGCACCACCACCGAACCGATGGGGTCTAAGTGCTTGAGCGGGTTAAGGGTGAGGCGCCCGGCCAGGCGCGCCGTGGGGTCGCCCAAGAGGCCGGCCACGGCGCCGTGAGCCACCTCGTGGATAACCACCGACATAATCAGGGCGGCAATTGAAAAAATAATAGTTACTTCCATCCCGTTAGAAATTCACTAAATTAATAAGTAATTGATTGCTGGACATTTTTGAATGTAAATGATATATATAAATGGTAACTTATTATAACTAAATTTCTAACGGGATGAAAGTTTGCCCATTATGCAACAAAGGGAGCCTGATGGTCGGCGGTTACTCTAACCGCGTCCGGGCCACCAAATATAACCCCACCGGTAAAAATCGGAAACAACCCAATCTCCAATGGGCCTCTTTGCCTTCCGGCGGCCGGGTCAAAATCTGCACCAACTGCCTCAAAAAGAACAAACATCTGGAAATGAAAATCAGGTAACCTAAAAATCGCCCCGAAGGGCGATTTTTAGTGAGTTAGTTTATTGAGCTCTTAATTTTTCTACCATCAGGTCGAAAATTTCCAAGACTTGGGGATTATCGCTGGCAGTGTAGATTGGACCAAAACCTTCCACTTTCCCTGCACTACCAACACAATGGGTATAAAAAGGTGATTGTGGATCAGTAGGACATTCATTCATCATGTGGCCACCAACCAAAATCTGATCATTCGTATTGATTTGATTAGTTGGCCTGAACATTAAGCCGTTAGGAATTGGTTCCTCACCTCTCATCTCCATGCCAGGCGATAAATACATTAGGTCTTCCGCAATCCAGCTACTTGGATAGGGGTAATTTTTATATGTCTTCCACGTAATCACCGGGCACGCCGCAAACTCGCAGTTGGGGCCTACGCGGCCGACGGCCGAGCCGTCGGGGCAGATTTTGGCTTCCATCGTGCAAGCCACTGGCGCTTGATTGTCCCCGGAGGTCGGACCTTCGGGCTCCGAAGGTCCGACCTCCGGGTTCTCGTCCGCTTCTTCCGAGAGAATCGGAGGGAGGTCAAAATTCAGATTGCCGCCGGTTTTTTGATAAACATAATACCCACCGCCGAGGGCGAGAGCGATGGCGACAATAATCCCGATAGCTAAGTTAACAAAACCTTTGTTTGGGGTCATAGATAATTAATTAAATATTAAATAACAACAGCCCCACTATAAACCCAAAGTGAAACGGAAGCGAGTGGATTATCAACCCCGCCATGGCGGGGTAAACCCCAAAGGACCGCCCTCTTTAGAAAGTCGAAGGGCGGTCCTTTGGGCAAGGAGGAGCTAAAATTTAAACGCGCAGGAAGGGTAAGCGGAAGTGGCGCGACAACAGCGGTCGAAAATGGATGCTTTGCAAAGCCGGAATGAGGAAGGAGAGGCCAATCAACGAGAGGCCGACCAAACCCAATTTGACTATCCATTCCGTTTCGCGAACGGCAAACATGACGAAGCGAGAGAATTCACCCGGATGAGTCATACTCGGACTGTTGGCCCAAATACTGAAAAATGACACTTGTAACATCAACAAACCGCCAAAGCCGCACAGGGCCCAAACTTTAAGCATGGCTGGTTGGGTAATTTGCCGGCACCAATAAACCACCCGCACTCGGCGCATCACTTTTACCTCCAAACAATTGTTTGCTGTTTCCATATTTATTAAAAATTTTACGGCTCAAGCGAGCATTTAACCTTCTCAAATTCTTGCCGCGCCCGGGCCACCCGCGTCCGCGCCGCGCCCTCGCTTACCCCCTCGCTCGCGGCAATCTCCTCATAACTCAAACCCTCAAGAAAGCGGAGGGTCAGAATCCGCTTGGCCGTCGCCGGTAAATGCGAAAGAATCGACATCGCCTCATCTTTTAAAAGATTTAAACTGATAGCGCGGTCGGGAGCGCCCAAGTTCTCGACCAAATCATTATCCAAATGGACAGTCGTTAAGCGCTCGCGCTTAAACTTGCGCACCGCCGAAAGCGCCGTGTGGATAAAGACGGTATGCGCCCACGCCCGGAAGGAGTCCTCGCCTCGCGGGTCGAACCGGCTAGCCTGGATGTAAATTTTAACGAAAGTGTCTTGGACCACATCTTCGGCCAAGTCGCGCGAGCCAAGCATCCGGGTCGCCTTACGCATAAACGGCGCTTGATACCGAGCCACAATCTCGGCAAAGAGTTCCGGCTGTTTGAGTGATAGAGCAATCAGTTTTTCGTCAGACATGGTGATAGTTGAGGGGGAGGGCCGGGATATCCCGCTCCACCGACCAGGGCGGAGCGAGTTCCCCGACTGCCTTAACCTTATTATACTATCGACCCCTCTTACTTACTATTACGTTTGAAACAGGATAATGTTACAGCTTGATTGAAGACAACTATCACTCGCAAACAAAATTAAGACCATTAGACTGACAGATAACCGTGCCGGCGGTGTCGGTCCTTAACACTTGCGCCCCGGCGGTGGCCAGTCTATCAAGCACTAACTGGGTTGGATGACCATAGCGATTACGCGCGCCGACGGAAATAATGGCATACTGGGCCGCCGCCGCTTTAAGAAAAGCCGGGTCAGAAGAAGTTTTGGACCCGTGATGACCCACTTTCAAAATGTCACTCCTAAGATCCGGATAAGTTGAGATGAGCGCTCGCTCCACCGCTACCGGCGCGTCGCCGGTTAAAAGCGCGCTCGTTTCGCCATAAACTAAGCGCGCCACCACCGAGGCGCCATTGGCCTCTTGATTGGCAAATACTTGCCGGGGCCAGAGGATGTCCAAATAAACATTATTGCCTAAATTAATCCGCGCCCCGGCGCGAGCCACCAAGTTCTGACTATTATTTTTGCTGTCTTTAATCTCCTCCTCCACCGCTTCTAAGAAGGCGCGGTAAGTGGCGGTGTCTGACGACAAGCCGGTATCCATTATCCCCACCACTTCGTAACTCTCAAGCACCGACGCCAAACCGCCAATATGGTCGGCATCGGGATGGGTGGCCAACACCACATCGAGCGAACGGTCGTAAAACGGCATCACGCCGGCCAAGGCCGGTAAGATTTGTTTGCCTTCGCCGGCATCAATCAACAGTTGATTGCCATTCGGCGCCTCAATGTAAATGGCATCGCCTTGGCCGACATCGAGGAAGGCGAGGACAAGCGGTTGAGGCCGGGCCAACTGCCACGCCAAAAGCCAAATCAAGCCGTTGCCGGCAACCAAGCTGGCTAACACTATCGCCCGCCAATGACGCTTAACAGTCATATATGTTTGACATCATAGCAAATTGTGATAAATTAAAGAAAGATAGGCAAGAAATTAACCGGGTTTGATCAGGTAAACAGTGCACAGGCTCCCGATTGCTTGAGCTGCGAATCGTTTATCTTACCAAACTAGCCAGAGGAGTTCTTTTAAAATGATGAGTACAGCGATTGCGGTGATGGCGTTGTTCATCACTCCGCAAGATACTACACCGCCTAATCAGGTGGTGACAATGAACGCCAGTTATTATGGCGGTAGCGACGGCTTCCACGGTCGGCAAATGGCGAGCGGCGAGCGCTTCAATGCCCAAGATCCAACGGTAGCGGCGCACAAAACGCTTCCCTTCGGCACCAAGATTAAACTCACCAACCCCCAAACTGGCCAAGCTCAGTTGGTGGAGGTGAAGGATCGCGGACCGTTTGAACCCGGTCGACAACTGGATGTCAGCGCCGCCGCGGCCAAAAATCTCGGCTTTAAAGAGCAAGGGGTGGCCAAGCTCGAAGCCGAGATTATCGGCGCTAAGCCGTAACCAACTCATCGATTTTACCCGTCTCACTCTCAATTGCGAGAGAGGGGCGGGTTTTTCTTTTTCAATTTCCACACCAACCAAGCCAGGCTGGCATACATCAAAATTAAAACGACTAGCGGGAATTCAGGCAAAGCAAGGCTCGCGCCCGGCAGGAGCGCAAAGAGTTTGGTGATAAGCAAAATATAATAAAGCAGGAAGTAAGCCAGATAGGCGAAAAGTAGGCCAAACGGCAAGTAAATCAACCCAAGCAAGCCGGCAAGGAAGCCGAAGAGCATCGTGAGGGGAATCACCGGCAAAACAAGGAGATTAGCCGGCAAACCAAAGAGCGAGAGATTGCCGGTGGCATATAAGATAAGTGGCAAAACAACGATTTGAGCCGAGATGGTGACAAGCGCAATCTCGCGGATACCAAACCAAGCCGGCACCCGCTTAAAATACGGCTCTAGGAGCGGCGGTCCGTGGATAACACCCAAAGTGGCAATAAAAGAGAGTTGGAAGCCGAGATCATAAAGGAGGACGGTCGGATTCCAAACAATCATTAAGAGGCCGGCGATGGCAAGCGCCCTGGTGGCGGCATACACTCGGCCGGTCGCCCGAGCCAAGAGCGCGAGGAGGGCCATCACCGCCGCCCTTGTCGCCGCCGGGCCGGCGCCGGCGAGCAAGGTGAACAAAATCACGCCGGTCGCGCCGGCGCCGAGCGCGCCGGCGCGCGGCAAGAGCCAGCCGGCCAACCGGAGCAAATTCTCGGCTACCACCGAGAGGTTATAACCAGAGAGAACCACAATGTGCGAGAGGCCAACCATTCGGAAACGCTCGTTCCATTCGCTCCCCAAGCCTTGCTTCTCCCCCAAAATTAGGCCGTCTAAAAGCGAGACGGCCGGCTCGCTAATCATTTGACCAAGCCGGCGGGAAAAAATGTTTTTTATTTTAAACAAGCCACCGCGGAGTGAGGAGCCGGCCGGCATCGAGAGTGCCACCGTCGGCCGGTTGATGATAAAAAAGACGCCGTCTTTACTTAAATATTTTTGATAATCAAATTGCCGGCCGGTTTCAGTGGTAAAATTCTCCGGCCATTCCAACTTCCCGATTACCTCCACTGTATCGCCATAAGCAAATTCCGGGTAAAGCGGCGCTCTCACCAAAATTTTATCCCGATAACCGGCTGGCCGGACAAACAATTGGACAAAGTTGAGCCGCTCGTCCGGCTCGGCCACAATTTTGCCTTCAACAGTTACTGTTCGGCCCACTTGGGTTGCTAACTCGTCACTCGCGACTGGTAAAAAATAAACCCGGCCCAAGCCGAGCGCCAAACCAAGAAAAATTACACTCGCCAACCAATAATTTTTCTTGCCCTGAGCACGGTCGAAGGGCCGATCCAACAACAATAAACCAACCGCCAGTACCAATATCAAACCAATCACACTCCAACCAACCGGCCAGATTAACCCCCACCCCACTCCGGCCACGAAGCCGGTAGCAGCGAGAGTTAAAATCTGGTTGGCCATTTTTTAAAACAGCGACTTCTTGCTCCCCTCGTCCATCGCTTGGTTGGCCAATTCATCAGCGCGGCGATTTTGCTCGCGCGGAATGTGAGTGAAAGTGAGCTGTTTGAAAGTTTCCACCCGGGCGTTCCAAATTTGCATAAACAATTTTTGCAAGCGCTCTTCTTTAATCTGATACTGGCCGTTTAATTGCCGCACCACGAGCTCGCTATCAAGCCGGGCCTCAATCGCCACCCCCTTAACCTTCTCTTTGCCAATCGTCTTTTTGGCCAAGTCCAAACCCAGTAATAAAGCGTGGTATTCGGCCTCGTTGTTGGGCATCACGCCAAGCGGCTTACTGGCCTCGGCCAATTTATTACCCTGCCCATCCGCGAGCACGGCGCCGGCCCCGGCCGGACCGGGGTTGCCCCGCGCCCCGCCATCGGTGTTTAAAATATATTTAGTCATAACCCTAGTCTACTCAACTTTCCTAATATCAACAATCCGGAGGCGGAGCTCGGGCCGATAACGGAAGTGGCTCCGCTCCAAATTGGCGAGGAGGTCCACTCGCTCGCCCAGTGTGAAGACCAAATCTTTGTTGAAGAAGAAGCCAATCGCCGGGATTACCCGGCCGGTTAAATCTTTAAACTTAAGTTCCAAATGCAAACCGCCGTTGCCAAACATTTTGACCTCGCTAATCCGCAAATCTGTCAGCCAAAAGAGCGGCTTCTCATTCTCCGGCCCGAACGGGCCGTATTGTCTGATTCGGTCATACAACTCATCAGTAACCTCTGTTAAAGTTAAGGCCTGATCATAAAAAATCGTCCGCTCCACTTCGTCTTTATCCAAATCAGCGTAAGCGGTGTTGAGTCGCGCGCCCAATTCCGCCTCCCGACCCAAAGGCAGCGAGAAACCGCCGGCCATCACATGACCGCCGTAGTCGGTAAAGTACTCCCGCCCGCCTGCCTCGGCCATTAAGTTAACCACATTAATCGAGCCATCGGAGCGACACGAGCCCTTAACCTCGCCCAAACCATTAACTCCCCAAACGAAAACCGGCTTCTTGTATTTTTCCACCAGTCGACTGGCCGTCAGCCCCAGCACGCCCAGCGAGAAGTCCGGCTCGCCCACCACCAGCACGCCCTCGCCAGCAATCTCGCCCCGCTCCTCAATTAACTTGTTGGCAGTATCTAAGATTTCATCCACTGAACTGCGCCGGGCGGTGTTGCGCGCCTCCAAATCTTTGGCAATCTTATCGGCCAGGGTCGTGTCTTGGCTCATCAGAAGCTCATATGCCTCCGAGGCGTGGCTCATCCGGCTGGCCGAGTTAATCCTTGGTCCGAGCGAGAAGCCGATATCATCCTCGGTGATATGCTGGGGGTTAAGCCGAAGCACGCGAGCGAGGGCGGCCAGGCCCGGTCGGCGATTCATGGCTAAAATAATCAAACCAAAATAGGTTAAAGCCCGATTTTCGTCTGTCATCGCCACCATATCAGCCACAGTGGCAAGCGCCACTAAATCCAATAACGACTTTTCTTGTCCGGTTTTGATTTGTGAGAAATTGCCACGCTTTAAGAGCGCTTGGGCGAGCTTGTAAGCCACGCCCGTGCCGCAGAGATTCTTATTCGGGTAATTACAATCAGCCCGTTTTGGGTCCACCACCGCCACCGCCGGTGGCAACTCGGCCGGCGGCAAGTGATGATCAGTAATAATCACTGCTATCCCCAAATCACTCGCCAACTTTACCTCCTCCGTGTCGGTGATACCGCAATCTACGGTGATAATCAGCTTGGTGTTCTCATCACCCCCTCGACCCGGCTCGGGACAAGCAAACTTTTTAATCGCTTCGTTAGATAAGCCAAACGCCTCGTTGTGCCGGTCGGGAATATAAATACCAAAATTAGTAAAACCAATCCAAGTGAAGACCGTGGCTAAAAGCGCCGTGGCCGGCACGCCATCGGCATCATAGTCGCCAAAGATGGTTACTCGCTCATTATTCTTAACCGCCGCGAAAATCCTCTCAACAGCTTTGTCCATATCTTTCAACAAAAACGGGTCATGGATGTCCCGTTCATAGTCCGGTATCTCGGGCGCCACCGCCAGCCTCTTTTCCCCCGCCTTAATCTGCCATTTCATAAGTGCCCTGCATTATAGCAGATTAAAATAATTCCCTTAATTTTTTCTCTATCGCCCGACCACGGCAGTGTTTTAGTAACCCTAAATATGACGGTAAATTAACTTTGTTGACGTTTTTAAATGCCCTCCTTTTCGTTTTGGTTCTAAGCACTTGATGATAAGGAAAGATCACATAACCCAAAAAATCCACTCCATCAGAAAATTTGCTTATCATAATTTTATCTTTATGAAGGACCAGTTTCAATTTTTCATCAAGAAAGAGTTTAATCAAAACCAAAAAATTTTCCAGTTTTTCTCTGTCAGCATCGATTAAGATAAAATCATCGGCGTAACGGAGGTAATATTTCACCCTCAAAACTCTTTTAACATACTGATCAAGCAGATCAAGATAAATGTTCGAGAAAAGTTGACTAGTCAAATTCCCCAAGGGAATGCCTTTGTTTTCTTTGGTACAAAAACTGTTAATAATGACTCTCAACAAACTTATTGTCTGTTGGTCTTTTATTTTCTTCTCCAAGATAGATAGCAAAATATCATGGTCAACGGAATCAAAGAATTTCTTGATGTCACACTTTAAAAAGAAAACCGGGCGAGTGTTGTTGCGAGACAGTTTCCAAGCAAAATACCTTAAACGCCGGTGGGCTTTGTGGATGCCCTTGCCCTTGCGAGATGAATAGGAATCAAAAATAAAAACTTTTTCATAGATTGATTCCAAAATTCTAAAAACAGCCTGATGGACGATTCGGTCCTTAACTGTTGGCTTATGGATATGCCGCTTTTTTGGGTCGCAGATATAAAAAGGGTGGTATAGTCCATGGCGATATTGATTGTCTGATAAGTTTGCGTGTAGATTGAAGAGGTTACTTTCAATCTCGATAGAAAAATCAATTACATCTTGCTTTTTTAGTTTATCTTTTTTAAAATCAACCCACGCTCTAAATAAATTAGGTAAAGAAATAATTTCTTCAAAATTCAAATCATGACCTTTAAAGCCCCCCCCCGACGCTTTTAGAGACAATGTTATTCATAAAGTTTACGAATTATACAAGTTTATCCACCAAGCTGTAAAACTTTTCCCCAAACGCGAGCGGTATGTTACTGGCTCTAGGTTAGAGCAAAAAATTCTTGATATTTTTGAACTATTGATATTGGCGGAAAATAAAACCGGGAGTAGCAAGTTATTGATTATCCAAAAGGCAGATGTTAACGCTAAAATTTTAAAATACCTTTTGCGATTAGCTTATGAGATAAAAGCGCTGCCAGAATCAAAGTATATATCTAGCGAAATGAAGTTGGTTGAGATTGGTAAAATGCTCGGCGGATGGATAAAATCTATAAAACTAAAAAGACCCGTCACCGAGTCTTGATAGCACACTTCGGGAAAGACAGGCACCGATGTTGCCATTCGAGTTGTCAGGCCTGTTGCCGTTGACATTCACGCCGTTCGAATCGGAGTTGCCGACATTGACGAGGTTGCCGTTCGAAGAACATCTGTTCATTTGCCTAATTCCATCATGGTCAATAACGCTTCAATTTCTAAAATTCGAAAAGGTCGCGTTTGTAAAAATTTGCGCGCACTCCGTAAATCAATTTCACTTGCGCCAAAATTAGACAAGCAGTGTATTTGGCGAACGCAATTCTTAAACTGCGCTCCATTAGCCACCGGGTAGTATAAGCGAAAATAAACCAAAACAAAAGCGCACCATGGTTAGATGCGCTCAGGCCGATCGCCCCTGATCGGGGCGATCGAAAACAGAGATTCGGAACCCCAAACTTCAGGGTTCCGCCCTGCGGGAAAGACAGGCACCGATGCTGCCATCCGAGTCGTCAGGCCCGTCGCCGCTGACAGACACGCCGAGCGAATCGGAGGAGCCGACAAGGACGAGGAGGCCGATCGAAGAACAGGATTTGGTCCAGACATATCTGTTTGGTAACAGATATGTCTGATTAATCTCGTGTTCCAGAACCACGAAATAGAGGACTTGTCCGGCCGT
>Ga0209210_1001378_pt1 | contig 20485 bp, 16 predicted proteins | sample RifGroA1_FD_183991 | JGI IMG/M metagenome (GOLD analysis project Ga0209210, IMG submission 183991) | Contaminated groundwater microbial communities from Rifle, Colorado, USA - Rifle Groundwater A1 (SPAdes) (version 2) | ecosystem: Environmental > Aquatic > Deep subsurface > Groundwater >...
CACGGCGAGGGGCGCAAAACTAAAACAGAAATGATCGATATCGAAATTCCAGCCGGGGTGAACAGCGGCCAGACGATTAAGATAAGCGGTTATGGCGAAGCCGGTTGGCGAAATGGTCGGGCTGGAGATCTGTATGTTAATATCCATGTTTTGCCCAGCAAAGATTTTGAGCGGCACGGCGATGATTTGTTCCGCATCGAAACCATTAGTTATCCAATAGCGGTATTGGGCGGGGAAGTCAAAGTAAAATCATTAGAGGGCAGTTTAACTTTAACGATTCCCGCAGGAACCAAAAGCGGAGAGGTCTTTCGTCTCAACAATAAAGGCGTAAAACATTGGGACAAGGCGGGTACGGGCGATTTACTGGTGAGGGTAGACATCATTATTCCAGCGCGACTCACTCTCAAGCAAAGACGATTATTAGAAGAATTGCAAGACGAATTCGATTTGAATAAGTAATCTTCATCATGGGATTTATCCCGTTAAAAACTATAATTTCTGACCCATCCCATTGTTTCATTGGTATAGGGGAGACTTAATCATATGTCGGTTGGAGGTGTGCTATCGTTTCTAACGGGATTTACTTTCTTTATTTTTTTTGTTATGGTAAAGCCAGTTTACGCATAAAAATTTGTAAAGATGGTGCCCACTTGGGATTTGGTTCTGTTAGTCTTTTTCGCTGCCAGTATAGTCTATGGTTTCTTGATGGGAAAAGACAAAATTATGGTAACGATTTTGGGGGCCTATGTGGGTCTGGTCATTGCTAATCAGTGGGGGGCACGAGTCTTTAGTTTGGTCTCCGAAGAGTCCGCAGTATTAAATGATAGTTGGATCCAGGGCAACCTCTCGGTTTTTATAGTCAAAGTAGTCTTGTTTGCCATTGTTTTACTGATCGTGGCTTTAAGGGGCGGGCTGCTAACGCAGATAACCGGCAACAACGGAGTTATGGGAATGGTGATGCCGCTCGTTTACAGCGTGTTTAGCGCGGCCTTGATCGCTGCATCGGTATTGGACTTTTTGCCCGAGGACACCCGCCGGCAAGTTATTGAAAAATCTATCATTGCAGCACCTTTGGTGGCTTATTATTCTTGGTGGTTGATTTTGCCAATCGGGCTGATGCTAGTAACAGGATGGTTCTCTCGCGAATAAAAAATCTGTTCGCAAATATTAATAATAGTAAATCATGAAACCAATACGACTTTTTGAATGGGGTGGTGGTAGCTTGTTGTTCTACCAATGGGGGAGATTGAAGCGTCGCGAACGCACCCTTAGCTTATTGGTTTATCTAACCTGGTTCTTACATGCGTTATTTTGGCTGATTTGGGTTTTCTTTGTGGCGCCCTACCCGATTGCTCTGACGGTGCCTTTGGGAATCGATTTGGGCGTGATGTCTTGGTTGAGGGACTACTTGTGGCCCCTACTCAATTTAGTGATTCTCTGGTGCAACACCTGGCTAATTAGTCGAATCTATGCTAAAGATATTTTAAGTGCTTGGTTATTATTGGGGGCGACAATATTCATTCAGATCATTGCTTTTGGTATCGCCATATCTTTAATGACTTTAGGCTTTTAAATGACCTACGCTGCCCGCAGATTTTGGGAAATATTACCAGGAGCCACCTCCTGGACTATTTTAGCTTTACCAATTATTTTTTCTTTTGTCTGGCCGGCCGGAGTAGCTTATTTCATTATTTTGTTTGATGCCTATTGGTTAGTTAAAGCTTTGGTCATGGGCGGTCATTTGATTGCTGGCTATGTTCACTTGAAGCGCAACACAGCGATCAATTGGTTAGAGCGGTGCAAAAAAACCGATGACCTTACGGCTTGGGGCGAAGAATTATTCCATCAATTCCATCTGGAAAGAGGCGGTCAGCATTGGAAATTACACGAGGAATGGGAACAAGTAGAAGTGATGAAGAAGCTTCCGGCCGAACAAAAAAGTTGGCAAAAAATTCATCATGTATTTTTATATCCCATCTACAAAGAAAGTTACGAAGTGATGGAAAGTTCGGTGCGGGCTTGTTTGGCGAGTAATTATCCCAAAGACAAAATCATGATTTTACTGACCGTAGAGACGCGGGGGGGCGACCAAGTTAGGGAAGATGCGCTTCGGGTGCAGCGGGCCTATCGGGATAATTTCTGGGAATTTATCGTGACTGTGCACCCCGATGAACCAGACGGTAAACGCAAGGGTGCGAATGGCTATTGGGCTGGCAAAATTTTGCAAAGATATATTAGCGAAAATAACATTAGCCCCGATAATGTCATCGTGCACTACTTTGATGCTGATACCCTGCCTCATCGCGAGTATTTGGGGTGCGTGACTTACCAGTATTTGATGAACACTGAGCGTACATTCAAAAGTTACCAACCCATCCCGTTGTTTAACAACAATCTTTGGGATGTTCCGGCAATTAATCGGTTGGTGGCCTTGGGCTCGTCTTACTGGCAGATGATCGAGTCCACGCGGCCTTATCGGTTGATCAATTTCTCTTCGCAGGCGATGAGTTTGAAAACACTAATTGATATCGATTTTTACGATCGCATCGTTGTGTCGGACGATTCTAAACAATTCTACCGAGCTTACTATCAATATAATGGCAATCACAAAGCGGTGCCGATTTTTACCCCCGTCTCAATGGATGCGGTGTTGGGGGCGAGTTGGTGGAAAACATTAAAAGCCCAATATATTCAGAAACGGCGCTGGGCGTGGGGGATCGAACACTTCCCCTATTTGATGGAAAAATTTTTCTCCACCCGCGGGCAACTGACTTTTTATCAACGTATCATTCATCCATTCAGAGTATGGGAAGGGCATGTGTCGTGGGCAACTTCGTCGTTGTTAATTGCCTTAGGAGGATGGATGCCGGTGTTGTTGAATTCTGATTTTCGCACTACGGTACTGGCTTTTAATTTGCCCGTGTTAGCGCGCGATATGTTGAGCATCACTTGGTTGGGGGTAGTTGTTTCCACCTACATTTCTTTTGCGCTCTTGCCGCCTCGCCCTAAAAAGTATTCTTCCGCCAAAAACATCGAAATGATTTTGCAATGGGTGTTGGTGCCGATTTCGGGAATCTTTTTTGGCTCGATTCCAGCCTTAGATGCCGAGACTCGGTTGATGCTGGGCAAGTATTTAGGCTTCGCGGTTACCCATAAAGAACGCAAGAGTCGAGTGGTTTCGATCATGTCCGACGATAAGCCTCTCCCAAAAGAAATTTAGTCTGACAGCCCATTAATTGGGGGCCCAAGATAATCGCTTGACTCCCTATCCAAAACCACCTATAATAAATCCTGATATAGCATTAAAAAGGAGAACTAAGGCACGATTTCCAATTAGGGTGACCTTTTAGGAAGTCCCAAGCCTACCGGCGGGGATTTTCTTTGTTGCTTTAGTCTCAAATTCTCTTTGACAGTTAGGGAGTAATCAGTGAGTGTGATTCTAAATTCAAGATCAACAAACAATCAATTTTTGATGAGAGTTTGATCCTGGCTCAGGATTAACGCTGGCGGCATGCCTAACACATGCAAGTCGAATGTGCCCCTCACTCTGTTCCGCAGTAATTTTATTATTGGGCGATAGAGTGAGGGACAACATGGCAGACGGCTGAGTAACACGTGGGTATCTACCCTTGGGTCGGGTATAACTCCGCGAAAGCGGAGATAATTCCCGATATGTCCCGCCAATTTAGGGCTGGTGTATCAAATTTACCAAGCTATTTATGTTTAATGTAAAATAACTTGGTAGATGATCTATACGAACCTCAAATTGGCGGGATGAAAGATTTATCGCCCGAGGAGGAACCTGCGTCCGATTAGCTTGTTGGTGGGGTAATGGCCTACCAAGGCTATGATCGGTAACTGGTCTGAGAGGATGACCAGTCAGACTGGGACTGAGACACGGCCCAGACTCCTACGGGAGGCAGCAGTGAGGAATTTTCCACAATGGGCGAAAGCCTGATGGAGCAATGCCGCGTGCAGGAAGACGGCCTTCGGGTTGTAAACTGCTTTTATAAATGAAGATTATGACGGTAATTTATGAATAAGGACCTGCTAACTACGTGCCAGCAGCCGCGGTAATACGTAGGGTTCGAGCGTTATCCGGATTCACTGGGCGTAAAGAGTTCGTAGGCGGATGAACAAGTCTACTGTTAAAGACCCTAGCTCAACTGGGGGAAAGTGGTAGAAACTATTTATCTAGAGAGTGGTAGAGGCAGATGGAATTCTCGGTGTAGGAGTTATATCCGTAGATATCGAGAAGAACACCAAAGGCGTAGGCAGTCTGCTGGGCCATCTCTGACGCTGAGGAACGAAAGCGTGGGGAGCGAACGGGATTAGATAAATCCGTCACCGCTCGTAAAATATAGTGACAAAGGGTGTCCCTCTTGATGGCAACATCAAGATGAGCATTCAGCTGTATCGGGGGAACCCCATAACATATGAGCTACCGGCTCGTTATGGACAATCCCGAGGGAAGTCCTCCGAATTATATCGGAGTGACCCCGTAGAGACTATGAAGTTGATTGTGACAGAGGGTGTAAAATTATTCGCTTATGAACAAATACACACCCTTGTCTGAAAATACCCAAGCCATAATTCTGGGATCGGTGTTAGGCGATGGATCGCTTAAGCTTTATCCTGGTTATGCAAATGCTCGTTTTTCTTTTCGTCATAGCGAAAAACAGTCTGACTATTTCTGGTGGAAAGCCAACCAATTGCAAGAGATATCAGGCAAAAAGTTCGCTTGGCGACAAAGTAAAAATGGCAAAGATGGATGGGGTACAGTTAAATATCGGTTTTGCAGCCAGGCTCTGCCGGCTCTGACCGAGATGTTTAAGTTGACCCATTCCAAAAATAAATTCCTAATTAGAAGGAAATGGCTGAATTTATTGACCCCGTTATCGTTAGCCATTTTGTGGCAGGATGACGGATCAATTATCGCCAATGGTAGAAAAGGAGTAGTCTGTACTGATGGTTTTACTAAGCCAGAGGTACAACTGCTTCAACAATACCTCAAGGTAGTTTGGCGCATCCACACAGTCGTGGGGCTAAAAAACAAGCAATCTAATCAGTTTCGATTGTGGTTTCGGTCTACCGAACAACTGCAATCATTCTTGCGCATCATCTTACCGCATATCGCGGTAGCACAGATGATACCCAAGTTTATCCTTCTGTATCACGATCATCAACTTCAACAACGCTGGATCTCTGAAGTCGCGACTATTTCAGGTTTTCCCCTGAAAACAGTAGTTGAGTACTATGACTTAAAAAAAAGTAAATGGAAAAACTACCGAGAGTCCGATGCAGAGAATGATATAGTCCAATCGGTGTAGTAATATACTGTTTGACCCCGGTAGTCCACGCCCTAAACGATGGATACTAGGCATAGGTGGCTTCGGTCCCCTCTGTGCCGCAGCTAACGCATTAAGTATCCCGCCTGGGGAGTACGAGCGCAAGCTTAAAACTCAAAGGAATTGACGGGGACCCGCACAAGCGGTGGAGCACGTGGTTTAATTCGATAACAAGCGGAGCACCTCACCAAGGCTTGAATCCTACTGAAAGCTTGCAGAAATGCGAGCCTCCTTCGGGCAGTAGAGACAGGCGCTGCACGGTTGTCGTCAGCTCGTGTCGTGAGATGTATGGTTAAGTCCAGTAACGAGCGCAACCCCCATGTGGTGTTAAATTTTTCACCACAGACTGCCCTGGTTAACAGGGAGGAAGGTGGGGATGACGTCAAATCAGCGTGGCCTTTATGCCTTGGGCGACACACATGCTACAATGGGCGAGAACAATGGGTTGCAATACCGCGAGGTGGAGCTAATCCCAAAAAATCGCCCCCAGTTCAGATTGCAGGCTGCAACTCGCCTGCATGAAGCCGGAATCGCTAGTAACCGCAGATCAGCCATGCTGCGGTGAATACGTTCTCGGGTCTTGTACAAAATAAATGCGCCTGGCAGCGCATCGGACTAGTTGGTGGAAATCCAACTGAGCTTTCTTATCACGAAAGCACATAGTTGAGAACAAGGCTTCTTTCGTAAGAAAAAGCCTGAAGGGTTCAACATACAAATGACAGTCTTATGCTAAAAGAGTGTTTCGACCTTGTCGTGTACACAAGGGAAGAAATTTTGAAAAGCTCGCATAGGAATGCCGGAAATAGCCCGATGAGTGACCCAGGGAGATCCTATTGGCAAGGAGTAGTTGGTTAGCGCCGATAGGAAGTCAGCTGATCCCATAGTAATTTGCTTTATAATTAAAGTAGATGAAGGGGTGAACTCTATGTTAGATCCACATTACATTGTCGGTTTCGTTGATGGGGAAGGATGTTTTAGCATCACTATCAATAAAAACGGCGAACATTTACCGGAAGTCAGATTGATATTTGAGATCGAACTTCGGGAAGATGATGAAGCTATTCTTCAGCAAATTAAGAATATACTCGGTTGTGGCAATATTTATCAGTTGGATTACAAACGATATGATAATTGGCGACCACATGTAAAGTATAAAGTCAGTAATTTCTCGGATATAGCTGGAAAAATAATTCCATTTTTCCAACGTTATCCATTGCAGGCCAAGAAGCAAAAGCAATTCGAGAAATTCTGCCGGGTGGCCGAGATGATCCGCAGTAAAGAACATCTGACACCAGCAGGAATAGCAAAAATTAAATCAATTAGATATAGAGACTCGCTGGATGCGTTAGACGCGCACGTCCAGTGGGGAGCGATAGAAACTACCTAATCGCAATCACCGCCCGTCACACCACGAAAGTCAGGGACGCCCGAAACTCTTCTCTACGAAGAACTAAGGTGAAACTGATGATTGGGGTGAAGTTTAACGGCTTCCCATGCGAGTAATCGCATGGTAAAATCTAACTATATCGGTGAACTCCTAACCTACCATGTGGTGGGAGGACAACGCCGAGGGAAGTTAGGCTAGTCACTATTAGTGATGAAGATTTGCTAAATCCAAGGAAGCATATCCTCCTTCGTTCTGTATTTACAGAACTTCGGACGGACAGGCAAATTGCCTTAACCCCGTAGAGACTATACGTTAGCTCCATTGAAAAATGGATGAAGACATAGTCCGATACTCTTAGTAATAAGAGATTAACAATCTGCGTAACAAGGTATCCGTACGGGAACGTGCGGATGGAACACCTCCTTTCTAGGGAGCTACTCGAAGGTTAGTGGTTGGTTGCTGGATGCAAGGCCAACCCTTGTTTCTGGCACCCAACTACTAACGTTCTAGCTTACTAGCATGACCGATACCTGTTTTTACAGGTACCAATAGTAACAACAGAGTCTACTTCACTGATTACTCTTTAGCTGTTAAAACAATAAAACCCCTCACCGGGGTTTTATTTTGATTAAATAATATCGTTTTAATGATTAAGCCGAAAACGAAAGCAGTTCAGGTATTTAACAGGGGAAAATGAATATCTTGACCTTTTTGGATATTTATGATATAATAAAACAATAATATAAAAATAAATATAAAGAAGATGACTTCGGCGGTAATGGTACCCTTAAAACGAATCCTCAAGTTCTTGGATTGGTGGGCGATGGGAGTACCCACAGCCATTTTGATCGGAACCAAAAATGTTTTAGTGGATTTTGATGAAGGGCTACAATTGGTAGCTAATTTTCGGTTGTGGTTGAGCGTAGAGCCGATGTTTGGTGATTATACTTGGAGCGGCCGGGCAGTCGGATTTTTGCTAAGAGGAGCGCGCTTGGCCATGACCGTGTTGATATACATATTAATCGCGGGTATCGGTTTAAGTTTAATTATTGGTTGGTGGTTGCTGCCCTTAATTTTATTTGGTCTTAAAAGCAATATCTAAAACCATGACGGACATGAGTCACAACCAGATTCCCCGTTGGCCCCAAAATAGTTGGGTGAGATCCATCCAAATTAGTTTTTGGGTGTCTATTGGCGCCATGGTTATTCTATTAGCAACAAGTGCCGTAGAGTTATTCTGGAGTTTGTCAGTTAGCGGCAATATCGTTATAGCTTTAAGTAGCACGGTATTATGGCGCTGGCTGGTTGGAGCAGGAGTCATGTTAAGTTATTGGATACAACAACTGGCGGGCTATCCAACCGAAATGGCTCCAGATCAACCTTTCCTGACTTACTTAGATTGGCCCACGCGCAAGTTATTTTGGCGGGCATTGTTGCTCCGGGGGGATAATTCAGTATTAACTACCCAAAATCTTTTCCAAGCCGGATTAAGTTATCCTTCGACTCAATGGATGTTAGTTAGATTAGGCTGGCGTCAGGATCACATCCAGACGCTCTTGACCGGCCTATCTCAAGAAGATGCTAAAAGCGCTTTAGTGAAAGCGTGGGAATTAGCCAGCCGAGTAAATCGGCGAGTAAGCTGGAGCGATATGCTGCGGGGAATGATCGCGACTTCCGCCAGTTGGCAAGCCTTGTTAGCCGAGGAAAAAATTACTCCCGACGAGGCGTTAGCCGTCGTAGGCTGGACAGAAAAATCCTTAGGCTACCGGCAACCGCAATTGAGATTCGGTTTATTGCATGATTTATTGACGCCCCAGAAAAATTTAAATCGCACTTGGACGGCTAAAGCTACCCCCATCCTGGATAGATTTAGTAGAAATCTGACTGATTTAGCTAAATTAGGCTATTTAACCTCGGCCAAAGTGAGACAAAAAGAAGTTGAGGAAACTGTGCAGATTCTGTCTAAAAGCCAACAAAACAGCGTGGTTCTGGTAGGAGAGCCGGGAGTAGGAAAAACTTCGATTGTAGGGGAAGTTGCTCTCCGGATCTTAAAGGGCGATATTCCTAGTTTGGTTGATTATAAATTAATTTCTTTGGATGTGGGGGCGATGTTGGGTGCGAGCGGGCCAAATTTCCCACAAGTATTTACGAAAGCGATGCGGGAAGCAGCCGGTTCCGGTAACACCATTTTATTTATTGGCAATCTTGATCAATTAAGTAAATCAAAAACCAGCGACGGCTTTGATTTATCAGCGATTCTATTGGATGCCTTGCAAAATAATCGCCTACAATTAATCGGTACCTCTGACCCATTGAATTATAAAAAGTATATCGAAAATAATGCTAATTTGGCGATGTGGTTTTCGCGGGTAAGTGTTAACGAGTTAGATTTGCCAGCAGCCATATTGGTCTTAGAAGATTTAAGTTATGCTATTGAAGCTCGCCAAGGCGTGGTGATTACTTTAGACGCTATTAAAAGCGCAGTTAATTTGAGCCAACAATATATCCATACCGGCAAATTACCCGACAAGGCCGAAGATATATTGGATGAAGCTGCCGCCTACGCTGCTCGCCGACGCATTGCCGTAATTACGAGTGATGAAATTAAGGCGATCATGAGTTCTAAGACCAACGTGCCTCTCGGTGAAATTAGCGGAGAAGAAAAAACTAAACTAACTGGTTTAGCGGATAAAATTCATGGTCGATTAATCAGGCAGGACGAAGCTGTGGTGGCAGTAGTCGAAGCCCTTAAACGGGCACGGTTGGGGATTTCCCAGATGGGTAAACGACCGATCGGCACCTTCCTATTTTTAGGGCCAACCGGTGTTGGTAAGACCGAGCTGGCCAAGAGTCTCGCTTGGGCTTACTTTGGCGATGAAAGTAAGATCATTCGTTTGGATATGGGAGAATACCAGACGCGGGAATCTGTCCATAATTTGTTAGGCGCGCCGGTGATGGCTGGCGATATTGCTTTGGCTGGAGGTTCCTTCACGGAGGCGGTCAAGCAAACGCCCTTCACCGTGGTGTTATTGGACGAAATCGAAAAAGCTCATGATGAGATTTTGAACGTATTCTTGCGCGTGTTAGACGAAGGCAAAATGACAGACAATTTAGGTAACACCATCGATTTCACCCATACTATTATCATTGCTACTTCTAATGCCGAAGCGCGGTTTATTGAAGAATCGGTGAGAGCTAACCTACCCTATAGCCAATTGCAAAATGAGTTAATTCAAAAATTGACTCAAACCGAGTTTAAGCCGGAGTTTATCAACCGGTTTGATGGAGTTGTAGTATTTAAACCTTTACAAATAGAGGAGATCAGGCAGATCGCTCAACTTAAAATCAATTCTTTGCAACAGCGTTTGCAGAGCAATAAGGGGATTGCTCTGCAGGTAACTGCCGAGGCCCTCTCTGCCTTGGTAGAAAAGGGCTACGAACCGGTATTTGGTGCGAGACCATTAGAACGGTTAATCCGTGAAAAGATCGAAACCAAAGTAGCAGATGCTTTATTAAGCAATGCCGAGGTTAAGGCGATCACTATAGATGCGCCTGATATTCTACAGTAAGTAAATCAAATCTGAATTTAATTTTTGGTGGACCGACGGAGATTCGAACTCCGGACCTCCACATTGCAAATGTGGCGCTCTACCAGCTAAGCTATCGGCCCATTAAACTCCGAAATCAATAACCCCGAATCCCAACAAGAACCCCAAAATAATTGCCAGCAGGCCAAATAATAAATGAGCGGTATAAGTGCCAGCCGGACCTAAATATTTCTCCGCCCAGCCAATAGGGATGTTGATCATCTCGGTAATTTTGCGGTGGTAAATAACATAGAGAATTCCCCCGAAAACACCGACTACGAAAAATAAAAATTTCATCAGATTTTGTTTTTAATTAATGAATGCCTGGCGCGACAGCCAGGCGTAGTCCCTCCCTAATTTCCCTGAGCATAGCAAATAATTGCTGATTACGCACAGAAATTGGGGAGGGACGAAGCCTGGTGGGTGAGGGAGGGATTGAACCTCCGACTTCTGTCTTATCAGGACAGCGTTCTACCACTGAACTACTCACCCAAATTTTAAGGTTTGTACGGCGGGAAGATAACCACCAATCCGTTCTTTAAGCGCTTGACGGCGCTAATTTGATAGAAGAAGAATCACATCCCCACCTTTCCTCCCCTTTATTAAGGTGAGGTTTAGGAGGGGGTTTTAACAAATTGCCAATTTTTAGAGGTAGGAGTATCTTATTTATCAGTTTACATTAAGTAAATTAACAGATATGGGGCGGTTTAGCAATCAGATTGGCTTTTCTGATAAAATAAGAGTATGGCAACCATCAAAACCAAAGGTATCATTATCAAAAGAATTAATTTAGGAGAAGCCGATAAAATACTAACTATTTTAACGGCCGATCGGGGGAAAATCAGGGTGATAGCCAAGGGGATGAGGCGGCCGAATGCCAAGTTAGGCGGTTTTTTGGAATTATTTAGATATAACGATTATATGTTAGCCGAAGGCAGAAATCTGGATCTCGTTACTGGGGCCTCCACGATCGAAAGTTTTCGGCAGATCAGTTTAAGCTTGCATCGGCTGGGTTTAGCTTATTATGTGGCAGAGCTGATTGATAAGTTAGTGGAAGAAACCCAAGATGCAGATACAATTTTTGATTTAACCCACTCGGTATTCAGAGAAATTAATCAGCAAAAATTACCCATCGATTTAATCAAAAGCTTTTTTGAATTGAATCTGTTGAGCATTCTGGGGCTCCGCCCCGAATTGGATAAATGTATTGTCTGCAACAAACTAATTGATGAGCAGGCCAAATTTGGTTTCAGTTGGGTATTAGGGGGTGTGCTGGATGGGGAGCATCTGACAAATGACCACCATGTGGTCGGATTGAATAAAAACGAATTGGATTTATTGCGTTGTTTAGTCGCTAATCCCTGCAAGTCGTTGCAGATGAATCAGTCCTATGTTGATGATATTCCTAAAATCACTCGGCTAACCAATTCTTTAATGGAATATGCATTAGAGCGCCAGTTGCGCTCGCGCAATTTCTTAGAAGAAGTCCTGCAGTTTTAGTTTTTGGAGTTTTTGCGGCGGTTGTGGAAGGCGCGGTGCACCTCTTTTAGTTGTTTGTTGGTGATGTGAGTGTAGATTTGGGTGGTAGTAATAGACGAGTGGCCCAACATGGCTTGGACAGAACGGATGTCTGCTCCATTAATCAGTAAGTCTGTAGCGAAAGAATGGCGCAGAATGTGAGGAGTGACTTTTTTGGCTATACCGGCCGCTGTCGCGTACTTTTGCACGATCCGCTGGATGCTGCGGGCAGTTAATGGCTGGTGTTGAGTAGGACCTGCATGGGCGATAAATACGGCTTCAGCATTGTCAGTTCGCTGACGGAAGTATTTATCTAACAAATTGCGCGCTTCTATAGATAGAAAAACTACACGGGGCTTATCGCCCTTGCCTCGCACCATAAATTCACCTCGTTTAAGATCGATGTGCTTGCGTTTTAAGTTGATCAATTCTGATACTCGTAGACCCGTGGAAAATAGAACAATCAAAATCACCAGATCACGCAAAGTATCAATTTTATTATTATGAGGCACGGCAGCAAAAATGCTTTCCAACTCGTCGGGGCTTAAAAAATCCACTTGGCGTTCGCTGATCCTACTTAATTCAATTTTTTCTGCCGGCAATGTTTTAACATCTTGTTTGGCCAAGAATTTTAAGAATGCCCTTAAAGCGATAATGTGATAGTTCTGGGTAATTAATTTCAACGGTTGCCCTTGGTGGTCCTTGGCATGGTTAAGGTATAAGCGATATTTGCGCACCACCGGGAGGGTAATGTGGGCTGGTGAGAAACGTTGTCTGCCTTCATTGGCAAATTCGGTAAACCGCGCCAGGTAGTGCGCGTAGTTTTCGATGGTTTTAGGGCTGCGATTTTTCTCGATTTCTAAATAATCCAGAAAATCGTCTATATACGAATTAATACCACTCATTACTTATATTGTACGACATCTTTTAGCCACCCGTTTGCGCCGCCAAAGTTTTCTTTGTCACCTTTCTAGAAAGGTGACTCCAAAGTCCCGGGCAGTCGCTCTCGCTCTGCAGTAGCAGAAAATCTCCTTACTGCTTTCGCCCTAACAGACAACGGGCTGCGCAACGGCGATTTTCTGTCTGCAGTACGCTTAGGGCTCCAATGCCCGGGTTAACAGAAAAACGCTTGAATTACAAACGATGGTTTATGAAAACACAAACAAGAAGATTCCGAATCAGGAACAGCTCTGCGATAGTCAGAGTCTGTGTGTGGTTATTAGAGTATGAGTTTTTATTAGCGGGACAGGTAATTCAATACATTTTGGGGCGTGCCCTGTTTTCTAATCTCGAAGTGAACATGAACGCCAGTAGAACGCCCAGTGGTACCCATAATGGCGATTAACTGGCCTTGCTGGACATAATCCCCGTTCTTCACCTTAAATTGGCTCAAGTGGCCATAATAGGTGCTCCAGCCATCGCCATGGTTGATGATAACCAGATTACCGTAACCTCCTCGGTAAGTTTTGGTTTGGACTACTCCGGCAGCGCTGGCATAGATACCCAGGCCGTTTAACCGGTTCAAGTCGAGAGCGACATGTCCCCTGCGGATACCTTGGCTAATAAAGTGGGTGGGTGTTTCTGTTGGCCAGATGAATTTGCCGGGTAACTGGCCGGGACTGAAGGCAGGCACATTAACATTCCCGCCAGCTATGGGAACGCTTTGGGCCTTAGGTACGACTGCTCCGGGGATTAACAACTCTTGTCCGACATGAATGGGATCGCCGGTTGTCAGCTCGTTGTATTTTTGGATATCCTCAACCTTAACCTTATATTTATTGGCAATTCCACCCAAGGTATCGTTTTTCTTAACCTGCACATACAAACCGTCAATAGGCGGAATACGTAACTCCTGGCCGACCCTTAGCGTGTTGCTATTAAGATTATTGGCGTATTTAATAGTTAAAACAGTTAAACCAAAATCATTAGCCAGAGAATTAAGGTTTTCGCCCTCTCTCACGGTGTACCTAATAGTCTCCTTGCGCGCGCTCCGGCTGATAATGGTTTCAGTTTGTCCGGTTTTGAAAAAGTAGTCGCCGTTGCTGTCCAATTGCATCGTGTATTCGTCATGGACGAAGAGGGGATCCCCGAGGTTGTCTAAACCATCAGCCGACGCTAATTGGGCGATAGTTTTATAACGAGGACTTTGTAAGCTGCCTACTCCGCCGATATCTTGGGGAGGGTAGACTCTAAAACCAGTTGCCAAGACTACTACCGCTAATCCAATGACCCACCATCGGGTGTTATGCAAAGACAGATTACGGGAAAAATCATGCAAATTAACTTGCCGGCCGTCTTTGACCCGACTAGTTAATCGGATGTTCTTTAAACCGCTCCGCTTATGGCGTAGCTGGTGGACAAGGTCTTTGGCTAAAGGACGAGGATCAAATTTTTTCTCTCGTTTTTGGAGACGTGCGCGTTGCGACGAGAGACGAGAAGGTCTATTAATAAGTTGCCTCGTAGTTTAAGAATAGAGGTTATTCTTAAAGATAAGTCTTTAAGAAGAAGTATCTTTTGTGTTGTAACTCCAAACAGCTTATACGGCCTCAAATAGGCTTATATAAACCTATCATATATAGGGTAAAATGTCAACCAGGGCAAAACATTAATTTACCGTTATGGGAGCTATTTTTTCGGCTATTACCTTATCGCCGCTTTTAGTAGTAATAATCAAAGATATCTGATAAAGACCAGCCTTGTACGGGGCAGGGATATTGCCGCTAAATACGCTAGAATTGTTGGTGTCCAGCAGGGCATAGGACTGGTTATCTAAAAGCAGGGTGACTTCTTTGGTGCCGCCCGATACGGGCACAAAAAATTGGAAGCTTTTCCCAGCCGTTACTGGATTGGGTTTAATACGTAAATTCAGTAAATCTATTTCGGGGTCAGGTGTCCTGATCTCTATTGATATAGCGGGAGTGGTGCTGCTGTTAGTACCGTATTTATTCATAGTGGCAGCGGACAACTTGTGCAGACCTTTTTTGACGGCAGCCTCTAATTCGTGAGCAAATTGGCCAGATTCATCAACAGGCATAACAGTATTCAGCACCCCATCTATATATATTTCTACTTTGGTGTTAGGCGGGGCCTCTCCCGAAACAATGGGAGTAGCCGTAGTGAAGACGGTACGGTCGATGGGAGCCTTAATAATGGGCGCTAACGGAGGAGTCGGGTCAAAGGCCTCTAAGCTGATAGTTTTAATTAATTGTTGATAGCGGAAAGATAGAGTGATGGCTTGGGGTTGCTGGGGAGCTTGTACTAATACGCGTTTAGATAGATCCGTCGGGAAGTTGCTCATATCGGTAAGAACGGTTTCGCCATTAATTATAGTAGCTGTGATTTCAGCGCCGTTGATAAGCTGATCCTGACGATCTTTAACTTGCACATCAATATATAATTGGCTGATTCCATCGGCGGGGAGATAAAGCTTTTCCGGCCTCACAATAAAACTAACTCGGGGGGCAGTTAGACTGTTCCAGGTTTGATAGATCATAGTGAGGCCATCGGCGTATACTAATGATATCAGCCCGATTAATAAAAGTAGCGCTATAATCCAGAAATTTGGTTTGATAAGTGAGCGTAGGCGTAATTTTGGTCTGGGTAACACAGTAGGGCAAAGTTAAAATTTACTAAAGCCTGCCTCCATTGTGATAATCTATATATTTTTTTGTCAATTCATTTCTGATATATTAAGGGGGTATTAAGCATTAATAAATTATAATGGTTATTCGAAAGAAAGATATTAAAACACATTCTCGTATTAGTAGTGCTCGTAAGGCAGGTAGTCAGGTAGAAGAAGAGGTCGATTTTGCTCCGACCGAAATGCATGTGATCAAAAAGCGGAGCGGGGGGAGTCGCGTCTTGGGCGTTAGTTTAGTGGTAGTTATTCTATTAGTTTTAGGTTGGTTTGCTACTAAATTAGCGTTGAGTGGCTGGCAGATTAACAAAGACACTTTGTTTCAAGATTTGTTTAGTTTAAGTACGGCCACCTTGATCGGAGAAGATCAGGGCCGAGTCAACATTGTGCTAATGGGGATGCCGGGAGCGGGCGATGGTGTAGAAGGACCCGACCTGACCGACACACTAATAGTGGCCAGCTTGTCCATCAAACCAGAAGGCAGTAATTTCTTGTTCTCTTTGCCGAGAGATTTGTATGTGAAAGTTCCCACTTATGGCAACACCAAAATCAATGCGGTCTACGAAATTGGCAATAATCAAACCGCCGGGGGCGGCGACATAACTGTCGCCGATGTGGCCGGTGACATTTTGGGGTTAGAAATACCTTATTATGTCCGAGTTGATTTTTCTGGCTTCGAAAAATTGATTGACGAATTGGGAGGCATCACGGTAACGGTGGATAAAGATTTGCGGGATGATAAGTATCCAACGGCAAATAAAGGCTATGAAACAGTCGAGATCAAGGCCGGGACTTATACTATGGATGGCGCTATGGCTCTTAAGTTTGCTCGGTCACGTCAAAGCACATCGGATTTTGATCGGGCTGCTCGCCAACAAAAAGTTATTTTAGCCATCCGGGATAAAGCCAAACAATTGGATTGGTTAAGTAACCCAGCCAAGGCCATCACCATCATGGATATTTTGGCTGATCATTTGTCCACCAATCTGAAAATTAACGAAATGAAGCGATTAGTTGGCTTGATGAAAGATTTCGATGTCAATAAACTAATCAATAAAGTGTTTGATGATTCTCCTACCGGATTGTTATACGGGACGCGCGTTAACGAGATCTATGTCTTACTGCCAGTCGGGGATGATTACAAAGCCATCACCGAATATGTAGCTAAATTATTGTCTGGTACTATCAGCCCGGGAGAATTGGATCAACAAACCACCAAAGAACCGCTTAAAATAGAGGTTTTGAATGGCACTAATGTAGCTGGTTTAGCCAAAAAAATAGCTACTCAATTAGAACAGCAGGGGTACAAAGTGGTGGCTACCGGCAATAACGCCACCAAAGGATTAACCAAAACATTGGTTTATGATATCAGCGATGGGCAAAGGATATGGGAGGTCCGCAAGTTGGCGACGAGTTTAGGAGCGGAAATCGCGACCGATAAAGTCACCACGACTAGCGGAGCGTTAGCTCGCGTGGTATTGGGCAGCGATGCCAATAAATAACCAGTATTCTTTAACAGATTAAACTATGATTCTGGAATGGTTGTGGAAGTTTCGTAAGCTGCTTTTGCTCGAAGTGTTGCTGATCGGTCTTATGGAAACCATGTATTGGTGGCCGAAGTTGTTAGTGTGGTGGCTAATAGCTGTGGCAGTAGTGGTGTTGTTTTTCGCTTGGTGGATTGGTAATGCTAAGATAAGTCGGAATGTGGGAGCTTTTGCTGGAGAGTTAACTTGGGCGGTGCTTTCCGGCATCGGATTTTTGGCTTTCTCCTTGTTTAATTTTTGGCAGGTTCAACTCACCATTTTGGTCGTAATAGCAATTGTGGCATTTGTAGTTTATTGTCACCAAAACCGGGTAGATACCGGGCAATGGAGTTTGCCGGCGATTAATTGGTTGGGGTCAATTGACTTGTTGATCTTGTTTGTCGCCACATTATCCCTGATGCTCATGGTGCGATTTTACACTATCAATATAGCCTGGCTGATGGTAGGGATGGCACTACAACTGATTCTCGCGCTGTATCTGTTGTTTTGGCGGCAAAATCTGCCCTTAGGGAAATTTTGGTTGTATGCCGCTGTCTTGGCTTTGGTTGGGGAAGAAGTGGTTTGGTTAACTAGTGCTTGGAATAAAAATGCTTATTTTAAGGCCTTTATTTTATTGGTGATCTACTATCTTTTTTCTGAATTAGTGCTGCATTATCTCAAAGGCAATTTGACGGTCAGAGTAGTATTTGAATATATTGGAATAGCATTGGTACTGATGTTGGCATTGTTTATCTTTGACTGGTTGTTTGTGTTGGCGCCGAGCATTTTATAATTGACGGCATTTTCTTTGTGCCGTCATCCTGGCCTCGCCCAGGATCGTATAATTTAATTTTTAGTTGAGATGGAAAAACAGAAATTCGACTCTTTTTGGTACGGCATGTTCGGAGGAGTGGTCGGCGGTGCCCTCATCGTCTCCTTAATAGCTTGGGGTGGTATTTATCGGACGCCAAACAGTCTATCTGCAGATGGAGTTAATCGAACGACTACCGTTACTCTGCAAGAGGATTCGGCCATTATCAAGGCTGTTGAAAAAGTTTCTCCTTCGGTAGTTAGCATTGTTTCTACCCGCAATGTGCGCAGCTTGTTTGGCAATTTTGAACAGACTGGCGCCGGGACCGGTTTTGTTATCCAAGCGAATGGTCTTATTGCCACAAATAAACATGTGGTTAGCGAACAAGCCAAATACACCGTCTTAACGGCCGATGGCAAAAGTTATGACGCAGAGGTAGCGGCGGTAGATTCTTTGAACGATTTAGCTTTGATTAAAATCAATGCTCTTAATTTGCCAGTCGTCGATTTAGGGGATTCGGATGCTCTAAAAGTGGGGCAGAGAGTCATCGCTATTGGCAATGCGCTGGGAGAATATCAGAACACGGTTACAACCGGAGTAGTCAGTGCGATGGGGCGGTCGATCACGGCGGGTGGCAGCGACGGCGCTTCAGAGAAGCTGGAAGGGCTCATTCAAACTGATGCGGCGATTAATCCGGGTAATTCGGGCGGACCCTTGGTTAATTTAGCGGGGCAAGTCGTCGGCATTAATACGGCAATTGATTTACAGGGCAGCCAGATTGGTTTTGCTATTCCGATTAATAGCGCCAAATCGGCCATTGCTTCCTACCTCGCTTCGGGTAAAATTTCTCGGCCGATGTTGGGGATCAGATATATTAATATCACCAAAGAAGTGGCAGCTCTGAATAATTTGTCGGTCAATGCGGGGGCTTTGGTGGTAGCGGGGGATACTCCCGATCAGCCGGCAGTTACCCCGGGAGGCCCGGCGGCTAAGGCGGGAATCAAAGAGGGAGATATTATTGTGAGTATAGATAACCAGAAGATTGACAAAGACCACAGCATCATTTCTATTTTGCGCAAATACAAGCCGGGTGACAGTGTGTCAATCAAGCTCTTGCGTAATGGCAAGGAGGCGCAGGTGACGGTAAAGTTGGGTGAGTTAAAGTAACCCATCCTATCCTAATTCTAATCAAAAACCCACTTAGCGAAAGTGGGTTTTTGGATATTTGAATTTTTAATTAATCGCGGTGTTTGATTTCTTTGCGAAAATCTTCCAAAGCTTCGGAAGCGGCTTTCTGTCCGCCGAGACCAAAGGCCAAACCGCCGGCGAGAGCAATCATAAAGAAGATAGCCATCATCAGATAGTTAATAATCAAGCTGGCGACGCCAAGTTGATTCAAAGCTACTAAGATGGTGAAGATCCAGATAACCCAACGGGTAACGGTAGCCAAGAAATTCGCTGATTTAATCTTAGCTATTCCGACAGTACCTCGGACAACATGGGCGAAGAAATTTGCTGCCAGCATACCTATTAAGAGGATAGCCACAGCCACAAAGATATTCGGGACATAGCCCAAGATTTCATTCAAGAAATCTGTAACTTTGGCCAAGCCCAACACGTCCGCGGCAGCCAAGAAGGACACCAATAAGATGGTCCACCGGACTAAGCCGCCGATAAAGTCTGATGTTTCGAAATCCACACCAGCTTTTTTGAAAAAGCCCCGCACACCAACTTTATTGAGGGCTGCGTCAAGTCTGATTTGCTTAAGAATCTGGGTAACCAACCGGTCTAAGCCACTCGCAATAATCCAACCAATAATCAGGATCAAGAGAGCGCCGATCAGATTCGGCAAAAAGACCAGGAAGCGATACCAAATGTCTTGCAAGGGGGTCAGCACGGCTGCGCCCCAATTATTAAGAAGACTGTCTCCTTGCATAGTCGACTCCTTTCAAATTAATATAAATTAATAATAACTTTTGCTATCAGGAAATTTAAACATCGTTACTTTCCTTAAGCGACAGATGATTGTCAAAGTTCCGATGTTCCTTATTATTATACTCAATATAGCTAATATCAGCAATTGGCAATGAACGCTAATAATGCAATTTTGTAATGTGATATTGCAAAATCTATCAAAAGAATTGTTGATATGTTTTTGGTGCCCTGGGAGAGACTCGAACTCTCAATCCTTGCGGAACCAGCTCCTAAAGCTGGCGTGTCTGCCAATTTCACCACCAGGGCGTATTAGCAACAACCCCATTGTATTATAGTGAGCCAGTTTTTTAAGGCCTTGCTTTTGCTAACCTGCTAAGTCCTTAACCTGCTAATTCACTACACCGTGATCTGGTCTTTGATTTTGGCGTATAAAGAAGAACCAATGCCACTCACTTTTATTATGTCTTCCTTCCGTTTAAAAGCCCCGTATTTTTGCCGATAATCAATAATTCTACCCGCAATGACTGGCCCAACGCCGGGTAGGCGATCTAATTCGGCTGTAGTAGCCGCATTGATATTAATGATACCGTCTCCTCCGGTACTGCCAGTAGTATTAGTAGTGGCGCTGGCGGAAATACTTAAGGCTGTGTCGCCCGCAACCGGGATATACACTTTACCATGATCTTGCAATAAAGCCGCCCGATTAATAATTTTTGCCATCAAGGTCAAATCTGCCTGG
>Ga0209210_1001381_pt1 | contig 20449 bp, 25 predicted proteins | sample RifGroA1_FD_183991 | JGI IMG/M metagenome (GOLD analysis project Ga0209210, IMG submission 183991) | Contaminated groundwater microbial communities from Rifle, Colorado, USA - Rifle Groundwater A1 (SPAdes) (version 2) | ecosystem: Environmental > Aquatic > Deep subsurface > Groundwater >...
CCTCTTCATGCAGTTCGCTGGCGTCGCCGTCATCGTCCTCGGGGTCTTCAACCTCATCAGCGGGGTGAACGCGGCCAGCATCACCCTTGATATCCCCTCCCCGCTTTCCGCGGCAAGCCTCAATCCGGCAATCGCGCAGTACCAGCAGAGCATCTCCTCGCCGGTGCAGAAGGCGGAGATCGTTGACGGCAGGCAGATCGCGAAGATGAGGATTGAGGGGCTGAATTACTTCCCCCCGAAGTTTGAGGTTGTGGAGGGCATTCCGGTCGAATGGCAGATTGACGCCTCAAAGGCGACAGGATGCGCGCAGGTCATCACCGCGCCCAAACTGGGCCTTCTGAGGTATCTGTCCCCCGGGAAGCTGAACGTCATTTCCTTCATCCCTGAAAAGGTCGGCAGGTTCGCCTTCAGCTGCACCATGGGCATGACCACTCCCGGCGCGGCATTCAGCGTGGTGCCGCGGGCATAAAGAGGGGATAGGAGATTGATATGGGTGGATTATGAGTGTGAGTGAATTGTGGGTGAGAATGGATTATGGGTGAACGCCGATGAAAAAAGCATTCAGGGTCAAAGGGACGCATTGCAGGGCATGCAAGGCGCTCATCGAGGACGTATGCGGGGACATCCTGGGCGTCAAAAGATGCACTGTCGATTTTGGCACGGGAAACATGGTCGTTGAGTACGAAGGCAAACCGGACTGGAATGCCCTGAAAAAGGAGATTGAAAGCCTCGGCAAGTACACCGTTGAGGAGGCATGACATGGACGATATGAGCCACGATGGGCATGATCACGATATGCATGACGCGGCAACGCAGAAGGCGACCATCCCCATCACCGGCATGCACTGCGCGTCGTGCGCTGCCATCATCGAGCGCGCCCTCCTGAAAACTCCCGGGGTGGGAAAAGCGCATGTCAATTACGCCTCGGAAAAAGCGGTTGTCGAGTTCGACCCCCGTACCGTGCAGGAAAGCGCGCTGAAGGACGCCATCAGGAAAAAAGGGTATGGCGTGAAGGAGCTGCAGGCGGGCGAGCATTTATCCGGCCATGACCGGGAGAAGGAAGCGCGCAAGGAGGAGATTGCCGGGCTGAAGAGGAAGGTCATTGCCGGATTCGCCCTGAGCATCCCCATCTTCATCCTCTCGTTCCCGGAATGGTTCGGGATAGCGTTCCCGTACCGGGCCTATGTGCTGTTCGCCCTTGCCACGCCTGTCCAATTCATCCTCGGCTACCGCTTCTACACCGGGACCTGGGCCGCGCTCCGGAACTGGGCGGCGAACATGGACACCTTGATAGCGATAGGGACATCCGCCGCATACGCATACAGCGCCCTCGCGACCTTTTTCCCCTCCTCCTTTGACGCGAAGCTGTATTACGACACCTCTGCGGTCATCATCACCTTCATCCTGCTCGGAAAATACCTTGAGGCCGTGACAAAGGGAAAAGCATCAGAGGCGATACGGAAGCTCATCGGATTGCAGGCGAAAACAGCGCTGGTGGTGAGGAACGGGAAGGAGCAGAAAATCCCCATCGAAGAGCTGCGGATCGGCGACATATTCATCGTCAAGCCCGGGCAGAAGATAGCGACGGACGGCATTGTCTCCGGAGGGAGCTCCCACGTGGACGAGTCCATGATCACTGGGGAGAGCATGCCTGCCTCCAAGAAGGAAAAGGACAAGGTCATAGGGGCGACCATCAACAAGAGCGGGATGCTCAGGGTGAAAGCGACGAGAATCGGCAGCGACACCATGCTCGCGCAGATCATCAGGCTTGTCGAGGATGCCCAGGGCTCGAGGGCGCCCATCCAGCGGCTTGCGGACAAGGTGTCCGGGATTTTTGTCCCCATCGTGATGGCCATCGCCATGCTCTCTTTCCTCTTCTGGTATCTTGTCGCCCCGGGCTTCATGGCGATCGCCTCGCCGTTCCTGTTCGCGTTCACGGTTTTCGTCGGGGTGCTGATCATCGCATGCCCTTGCGCCCTGGGGCTGGCGACGCCCACCGCCATCATGGTCGGCACGGGCAGGGGGGCGGAGAACGGCATCCTCATCAAGAATGCCGAAGCCCTCGAGACGGCCCGCAAGCTGACGACCATCGTGTTCGACAAGACCGGCACCCTGACGACCGGGAAGCCTGAGGTGACGGACATCGTCGCGCTCGGCAAAAAGCACGGGGAGAATGACGTGCTGGGGTTCGCGGCCATCGCGGAGAAGGGCTCTGAGCACCCGCTCGCGGAGGCGGTGCTCAGCAAGGCAAAAAGCAGGAAGATTGCCGTCCGCCATCCGGGCGCCTTCGAGGCCGTCCATGGCATGGGCGTCGTGGCGCGGTACAAGAACCACCGGATCTGCGTCGGCAACAGCAGGATGCTGGCGCGCTTCAGGATGAAGATTTCCAGTGATGCGGAGAAGAAAATCAGGGAGCTTGAATCGCAGGGGAAAACGACGGTCATCGTAGGCGTGAATACTGCCCTCATCGGGCTGATAGCCATAGCGGACACCCTCAAGGAGAGCTCGAAGGAGGCCGTTGCGGCGCTGCACGCCATGGGCAAGGAAGTGGTGATGATCACCGGCGACAATGAGAGGACTGCCAAAGCCATCGCCGCCCAGGCAGGGATAGGCAGGGTCATCGCAGGGGTGCTGCCGCAGGACAAGGAGGCCGAGATACGGAAGCTGCAGAAAGAGGGGAAGGTCGTCGCGATGGTCGGCGACGGCATCAATGACGCTCCCGCATTGGCCGCCTCTGACGTCGGGATCGCGATCGGGGCGGGAACGGACATCGCGCTGGAGACGGGCTCCATCATCCTCGTCAAGAATGACCTGCGGGATGTCGTGAAGGCCATCACCCTGAGCGCGCATACCATCCGGAAGATAAAGCAGAACCTGTTCTGGGCGTTCTTCTACAACGCGGCAGGCATCCCCATAGCTGCGGGAGTGCTCTACCCCCTTGCCGGATTCCTGCTCAATCCCATGATTGCCGGGGCGGCGATGGCGCTGAGCTCGGTGAGCGTGGTTTCAAACTCGTTGCTGTTGGCAAAGAAAAGGATCTGGAAAAGGAAAACAGGCGAAGGTGAGGCACGTGGATAAGAAAAAAAACATGATCATCGGGGCGCTGCTCGTCGGCATGGCGGTCTTTCTTCTCGGATGCGCGCCGGCCGCCCAGCAGGATTCGGAGGGGGCGTCAGTACCGTCTGGGATAAAGGCGACCATCTTCAAGTCTCCCGGCTGCGGATGCTGCGACGTCTATTCGCAGTACATGGGAAAGGAAGGCTATGCGGTGGATATGAATACGGTCGACAACATGGGCGAGATAAAGAGGAAGTTCAATGTCCCGCCCCAACTGCAAAGCTGCCACACCTCTGAGATAGAGGGATACTTCGTGGAGGGGCATGTCCCCAACGAGGCGATTGCCAAGCTGCTGGCGGAAAAGCCGGACATCGCCGGCATCGCCCTGCCGGGCATGCCTTCCGGCTCTCCAGGAATGCCGGGAAAGAAGTCCGGGACGTGGGTCATCTACGCGGTGCAGCACGACGGCAGCTACACGGAGTTCATGAGGGTATAGAGGGCATGGGCATGAGCACCATGAAGAAGAGATTGCTTCTGCCGGGAGGCGCGCTCCTGGCAATGATGCAGGCCGTCTCTGCCCACTGCCCGCTCTGCACCGTCGGCGCGGCTGCCGCGGCAGGGGGGGCTGCATACTTCGGGGTAGGCAAAGGCGCCATCGGGGTGTTCATCGGCGCGTTCGCCGTGTCCATGGGGTGGTGGATCGGCAACATGCTGAAGCGGCAGTACATCCCGTACCAAAAGCCGGCATTGATCCTGCTGTCAGTCATCACCACGGTGCTGCCCCTCGCCCCCCTGCTGTCGGAGACAAGGGCGCTGTACATCCCCTGGATAGGGGCATACGGCAAGACCTACGCGCTCAATGCCTATTACGCCGGGGCGCTGCTCGGCGGGGCCATCACCTGCATGACGCCATGGATGAGCAGGAAGATGTCATCCTGGCGCGGCAACAGGACGCTGCCCTACCAGGGAATCGTGCTCACCCTTGCCCTGCTCGTCGGCGCGGGCGCCATCATGCAACTGCTGCTATGACCATGGAAGGAGACGCCGTCAAGGAATGGATGGAGAAGATCGCGAAGCTGAAGAAGGGAGAGGCGGACCTGTCCCGCGACGAGGACCTGAGCATCGCGCTCATGAACCTCATCAGCCTGGAGGAGCACTTCTACTTCACCGCGATGAAGACCGGGAACCAGAGGTATCTCGAGTCCCTGCAATCGGTGAGGGAGATGCGGAAGAAGCTCCTCGCGAAGATCGTCGTCAGCCCCGTCGGGGAGGAATGGTGCATCAGCAAGCACCTGCTCGCGGCGAGCATGCGCCTCTACGAAGTGGGGTGCAAGGAGCTCTCGACAAAAGGCGAAAAGGAGGCGCTCCCCTATTTCCGCGCAGGGTTTGACCTGTGGGCGCTGTTCTTCGCCATCAATCTCAAGCTGGTCGGCGTCAAGGAGATAGAGAAAGGCGCGCTGGCGGAAGAAAGCAGGAAGATGGGTAAATTCTCCGCCCTAATGAAAAAGATAATAAACTGCTGCAAGGAATGGTAAGAAGAATGGCGAGGTGACCGTGATGGGCATGAACAAGCAATGGGCATGCATAGCGATGCTGGTGCTGGGCATGGCGCTTGCCGCCGGACAGGCGGAGGATTTCACCGAGGCGAAGGGGCTGATAGACGCCAAGGTGCCCTGCGCCCAGCTCAGCGATGAGCAAATAGAGATGATAGGGGACTATTACATGGAGCAGATGCATCCGGGAGAGGCGCATGCCCTCATGGAGCAGATGATGGGCGGCGAGGGCTCTGCCCAGGTGAAGCAGGCGCATATCGCGATTGCGGAACGGATCTATTGCAACGAGCGTGCCGGCACCGGCTACGGCATGGGCATGATGGGCTGGGGCATGGGACCGGGGATGATGGGCAACTGGGGCGACGCTCAGGATGCGGACAGCATAAGCAACCAACGAGGAGGCGGGATGATGACACAACTATGGGATGGGGATGATGGGCGGCTACGGAGGCTACTGGGTGCTTGGCGCGCTGTGGTCCGTGCTGCTGCTGGCGGCATTGGTGCTGCTGGTCATCTGGCTGTGGAAGCAGGTGCGCGGGGGCCCTCTTGACGCGCTTAAGGAGCGCTACGCCAAAGGGGATATCTCCAGGAAGCAATTCGAGGAGATGAAGAAAGAGCTTAAATAAATGACGAGACGCTGAGGTGATGAACATGAGGCAAAACTTAGGGACGGTTGACAGGATACTGAGGTTCGCGCTGGCCTTCTGGTGGCTGGGGCCGTGGCCATTGCGCTTCGCCGCGGAATGGGTGAACTGGCTCATCATTGCCGTTGCGTGGATTGCGCTGGCTGAGAGCTTCCTCGGGTATTGCTGGCTGCACGAGATGCTGGGCATCGGGAAGAAAGGTTGACGAAGATGAACATCGGCATCGTGTTGGGCACAAACGACCCGGAAACCGTGTGGAATGCCTTCAGACTGGGGGTCACGGCGTTGAAGGCGCAGCATGAAGTGGTGGTGTTCCTGATGAACAAGGGAGTGGAGATAGAGGACATCACAGACGGGAAGTACGATGTCAAGGGGCAGGTCGACGCCTTTAGGGAGCAGAAAGGGCGGATCCTGGCCTGCGGGACGTGCATGAAATCCAGGCAGAAGGGAGAAAGCGCAGTCTGCCCCGTCTCCACCATGAAGGATCTGCTGGCATTGATCGAGAAATCAGACAAGGTGCTGACCTTCGGATAGGAGGCAGAAGAGAAGGCACGAAACAGGCAAGAGGAAGCAAGAGGCGAAAAACATGGCAGAAAAACTGAATGAGTTGGCATTGGGATACGCGGGAGCGATTGTCAGCGCGGCCGGGATGCTGCTGCTGGGCATAGGGGGCAACATGGGCATGTACAGCGGCGCTGCGCAGCAGATGATGCAGTGGCACATGTTCTTTTCCCTCACCCCGATAGGGATCATGACCGGCATTGCCGAAGCGGCAATCATGGGATTCGTGTTTGCGTACGCCCTCGCGTGGGTGTACAACAAATTCGCGTAATGCCGCAGAGCGTGCTGTTGCGTCTCACACAGGAATGTTGGTTGTAACGAGGATAGCAGAAAAAATGATGCCGTGGTAAAGCAAGTGTACCTATGCGAGATGTGCAGCTTTGCCTATCCACGGAAGGAGATGGCAAAGGAATGCGAGGACTGGTGCAGAAAGCATCAGAGCTGCAACATTGAAATCACCACATCCGCAGTCGGAGTGCTGAAGCCTGTGTGAAGAACAGGTGCAAGCAAGGCATGGCAATGGGACGACAAGTCAAAAAACCGAACAGAAGGCAAGCAGAAGGAAAACAGGAGGCGCGCACATGGGCAATGGAAAGGTTGATGGAAAGGTTGCGGTAGTCACTGGCTCTGACAGGGGCATCGGCAAGGGCATCGCGCTCTGCTTGGCGAAGGAAGGATGCAAGGTGGTCATCAACGCCCACAAGGACTCTCCAGAGGGGAAAAAGACTGTGCAGGAGATCAAAAAGCTCGGAAGCGACGCTCTCTTCGTGGTGGCGGATGTCTCCAGAGAGAAAGACGTCGAGAACCTCGTCAGGCAGGCGGTGGAGAAATTCGGGAAGCTGGACATCATGGTGAACAACGCCGGCATCCTGGTGTTCGGCACCGTCGACCAGCTCACCGAGGAGCAATGGGACAGGCAGATGAGCGTCAACCTCAAGGGAGTGTTCTTCGGCATGAAGCACGCCATCATCCAGATGAAGAGGCAGGGCAAGGGAGGGAGGATCATCAACATCTCTTCCATCGCCGGCCTGGTGGGCTTCCCGGGCATCTCCGCGTACTGCGCCTCGAAGGGGGGAGTCACCGAACTGACAAGGGAAGCGGCGCTTGACGTCGCGAAAGAGGGCATCACCGTGAACGCGATCGACCCGGGGGTCATCCAGACGGACATGACGGCCGGCATGCTCAAGGACAAGAAAACCAGCGCCTCATTGCTGGGAAACACCCCGGTGGGCCGCGTGGGGATTCCGGAGGACATCGGCAACGCCGCGGTGTTCCTGGCGCTTGACGCATCGAGCTTCATCACCGGCCACAATCTCGTCGTTGACGGGGGATGGACGGCGCAGTGATGGAGGGCAGGGACATGTACGGATACGGAAAAGAGCTGCCGCTCACGTTCGAGCAGGCGGTGGACAGGGCGCGGCAGGAGCTGCAGAAGGAAGGCTTCGGGGTATTGACGGAAATAGACGTCAAGGCAACCCTCAAGAAGAAGCTGGACGTGGACTTCGACAAGTATCTCATCCTCGGGGCATGCAACCCTCCGTTCGCCTACAAGGCGCTCCAGGCAGAGGAGGACATCGGCCTGATGCTGCCTTGCAACGTCATCGTGCATGAGAAGGGAGGAAAGACAAAAGTCTCCGCCATCCTGCCGACGGCGGCGATGGGGATGATACGCAACGACCGGCTTCTCGGGATTGCGCAGGACGTGGAGAAGAAGCTGAAGAAAGTCGTCGACGCGCTGTGAGGCGCGAGGCTGCATCATGGACGCATCATCGAGAAAGGAAAGGCTCATCGGGGCGACGGGCAGCATCTCTGCCGCAGCAAGCGTGCTCGGCTCATGGCAGGTCTGCCACAATGTCTGCCTGGCACTGATCGCGGCGCTGTCGGTCATCGGCATCTCCCTGCAGGGCATGCCCCTGCTCTTCTTCACCACCATCGCCAAGCCGGTGTGGATGGTGGCTGCCGCTTTGCTCGCGATCACGCTGTTCTTCTACTTCACGAGGAAGTGCATCTCTCCGGGGTTGATGCTGCTCAACATCGGCCTCGTGGCCGCCGGGGTTCCGTTCCAGGCGCTCCAGCCGCAGATTGCACTCTTCTACCTGAGCGGAGGGGTATTGGTGTTCTTCGGCGCAATAGCACTGGTCCAGGAATGGAGGATGAAGAGGAGGTGCGCGCATGGATGCTCGTAAGGTGCTCTTGGTGTTGTCCATCATCCTGGTCGCGTGGGCAGTAGCCGGCTGTGCCGAGAAGAAAGCCGATGGGCAGGTGGGGAACGGCGAAAAAGCGCCCTTGGCGCAGGCAGATGCGGCAGCATACCCGACAAAATCAACGGGCGGCGTGGACTCCGGCAATGTGCTGGTGGAGGCGACGCCGAAGGGGATGGTCGATGGCAGGTTTGTCATCGAGGTCCAGATGAACACCCATTCCGTCGATCTTGGGCAGGTTACTCTGGCGAAGGATGCCGTGCTGACCATCAATGGGAAAGGATTGCTCCCCGTCAGCGCCCCCGCGTTCAATGGCCACCATGGCGGCGGCCTGCTGGCGTTTGATGTCGGGGAGGAGCCCACGTCGTTCGGATTGACCATCACGGGCATACCTTCCGTCGAGAAGCGGGAATATCGCTGGGGATAGCCACTACCCAATCAATGAACTGCTCATCAATAACCGGGGGAGGTGAGAAGCATGGCAGGAAAAGGCAAGGGCAAGGGATGCTGTTAACAGCATGACTATACCATCAACCATTCTTTGTTTATTTTTTTCCTTTCTTCTTCTTTATCAAAAAACATATAAACGATGTCCGCCGCCCTGGAAGCATGACAAAGATACTCCTGGTCGGCAACGGCGCCCGCGAGCATGCGATAGCCGAGACATTGGAGAAAAGCAGGCACCGCCCGCGGATCTATGCGTACATGAAGGCCAACAACCCCGGCATCCTGACGTACGCGGAAGGGGTCGAGCTGGGCAGCTACTCGGCCACGCACCAGATCGCGGCATTCGCGAAGAAGGTGGGCGTGGAGTTCGCCATCATCGGCCCGGAGGAGCCATTGAAGCACGGCGTAGCGGACGCGCTGGCCAAGGAAGGCATCCCCTGCATAGGCCCCAAACGGATCCTCGCGCAGCTGGAGACCTCCAAGTCATTCACCCGCAGCCTGCTGGACACGTACAAGATCCCTGGCAACCCGCTGTTCGCCTCATTCACCCGGGAAAGCATAGCAAATGCTGATGCGTTTGTCAGGGATATCAGGCAGTTCGTGGTGAAGCCGGACGGATTGACCGGAGGCAAGGGCGTGTGGGTGCAGGGAGACCATTTCAGGACGAAGGAAGAGGGCATCGCCTACGCGAGGGAATGCCTGCAGGACCATCCCCGCGTCATCATCGAGGAGAAGCTCGAGGGAGAGGAGTTCTCATTGCAATGCCTGACCGATGGCGAGACAGTGGTCGCGATGCCCGCGGTGCAGGACCACAAGCGCGCATTCGAAGATGACAAGGGCCCGAACACGGGGGGCATGGGCTCATACTCCTGCCCGGACCACCTTTTGCCGTTCCTGACGAGGAAAGATGTCGAGGAAGGGCTGGAGATAACGAAAAAGGTGTGCCGGGCCCTCTACGAGGAGGCCGGCGACCCCTACATCGGCGTCATGTATGGCGGCTTCATGAAGACGAAGAAAGGGGTGAGGCTCATCGAGTACAACGCGCGCTTCGGCGACCCGGAGACCATGAACGTCCTGCCCATCCTCAAGACGGATTTCGTGGACATCTGCAGGGCGATGATCGACAGCAAGCTGGAGACCGTTGGCATCGAGTTCGCGAAGAAGGCGACGGTGTGCAAGTACATCGTGCCCGAAGGCTACCCCAGCAATCCGGCGAAAGGGGGGAAGATTGAGGTGGACGAGAGCGCTGACGCCTACTTCTACTATGCGGCCGTGGAGGGGAAAGAGGATGGCATCCATATGTCCCCGTCCAGGGCGGTGGGCGTGGTGGGCATCGCCGATACGCTGGAAGAGGCCGAGAGAATCGCCGAGGATGGCTGCTCCCGCGTGAAGGGGAAGGTGTACCACCGCAGGGACATCGGCACCCGGCAGCTGATCCAGAAGCGCATCGACCACATGGACAGCATCATGAAGCCGTGATTTCATCGCATCATCATTACCGTGCCCGCCATGGCCATCCCCAATCCCCAGGAGCAGAAGGAAAAAATCAGGGAAGAGACCCTCGAAAAGAGGGACTCATTGAAAAAAGAGCAGGTGCGGGAATACAGCGAGCAGATAAAGAAGCGGCTGTTCGTCGTCGATGCGTTCTCCAAGTCAAGAATCGTGCTGTTCTACGCCTCGTTCGGCAATGAAGTGCGCACCCACGAGATGATTGCCGAGTCTTTGCTGTCCAAGAAAATATTGCTGCCGAAAATGGTGCAGCAGGAGATTGTGCCGTCGTTGATTCTGACCATGGAGAACCTGATCCTGAACGACCGCGGCATCCTCGAGCCCATCGAGGCGCTGCCGGTGAGGCTTTCCAACATCGACGCGGTGATCGTGCCCGGCATCACCTTCGACACGCAGGGGCACCGGCTCGGGTTCGGGAAGGGATATTATGACAAATTCTTGAAGAAGGTGCCCCGCGCGGTGAAGATCGGGCTCGCGTTTGATTTTCAGGTCGTTGATGGCATTCCGCCAGAGCCGCATGATGTGGGAATGGATGCGGTGGTGACTGAAAGCCGAGTGATAAATAAAAAAAAGAAATGACAATGATTTTATTTAAGCAGTTTAGCAGCTTCTTCCTCTACCTTAAGAAGGATGCCTACAATAGTCCTGTCCAACTTATGCCTATCAGTAAAGAGGTATTGGGTATTGCCTGTAGCGGTATCCATATGGATCCACCCTGAGAGATTACCTTTATCATCCCATTTGTCGGTATATTTAGTCACGCAAGTCTTTCCATTTACAGTGACTTTAACAGTATAGTTGATCTCGTCTCCAGCCGACGGGCCCTTTTGGCCCACATCCTTGTACGTCAAGCTCAAGAGTTTTGCCCTGGTATGACCCCTTATCAATTCTATTCCGTATGGGCCACCTTCCTTATCTACAATGGGAAGTCCAGAAATGGTATATTGAATTCCGCCGTTTATTGGCGTGGCCTTGGCACCGGTGTAGTTTGATACTCTGGCAGCCAGTTCTTCCGGCTTTACCCATTTGGGCTCCGCTTGCGCTACGCTAGTAGCCAATGCGACTCCGGCTAACGCACTACCGACAGCATTCATGTATGGTCTCATGAGTTCACCCCAACAAAGTTGTGATGAATATCGACTACTGAAGTGGTATATAAATCTTTCTGTATTTTACCACAATCAAGTGGTGATAAATAACGATACCGCCCAAAAGGGCAGACTCACAGCCCCAGCATCCCCCTCACTTCAGAAAGCGCCTTCTCCTTCTGCGCAGGGGTCAGCCTGCCCACCTCGTCGCAGCAGTGGTTGATGGAGAAGACGGACAGCTCGTAGAGTATCCTATCCAGCGCGCGGCCTTTTTGGGTGAGGCCATATTCGGCGATGAGGGGGGTGGTGGAGACCACTTTCTTCTCGATGAACCTGTCCCTCTCGAGCTCCTTGAGGCGCGCGGAAAGCATCTTGGTTGAGAGCTTCGGATTCGCGTCCAGGAAATCCTTGAAGCGCTTCCTGCCGCTGAACAGGTCCCGCAGGATGTTGACGCTCCATTTCCTGCCGATGTGGACCATGGAGGTCTCTATGGGGCAATTGCACACTCCGTTGCCGTGGGAATGGGGAACCATATGCTCACTGCCTTACCTGGTTGTTACAAAATGCTTTTATATTACCTTTAGTTACTTAATTTAGAAAGGGAAGTATATAAAGCTTTCCGAGAAAACGGCTCTGTCCCGAATGTGGTTAGCGGCATCAGTCGAACGCTGGCAACGGCGAGCGGCAAAGGCGTCGCGGGGGATGCGCCAAACCTTTTTCTCGGCTCCACTATGTTCCGCAGGCCCGCTACACGCGGGCATTTCTTTTGGTCAAGCTTTTCTTTGCCGATTCGTAGATAAGGCAAAGAAAAGGTTGCGTGGCATGCAGCCTCGTCAACAACGATAACGGGGCGTTCGAAGCCGCTAACCCGGAGTGAAACGGAGATTCGGGACAGAGCACGAGAAAACCCAAAAAACAGCGAGGTGGACGACATGGGCGAAGAGGAACAGAAATGCGGATGCGGGGACAATTGCGGGTGCGGAAGTAGCGCGTGCGGCTGCGGGGAGGCAGACTGCTCCTGCGGCTCCGGCTGCGGCGGCGATTCCTGCTGCCCGGAGGACAGCATGCCGAAGATGATGCTGGGACTGGCAAACTAGGCGTGGGCGGAACTCATGAAGGAGAAGATGAGGAAACACTACGAGGCCGCCAGAGGCAAGCGCGTGGACGCCATGGCCAAGGTTTCCGTGGACGCCTGCCTCGCCTACTGGGACGGCAAGCTCCAGCAGAAAGGGCAGTTCGAGGAGTTCGCGAAGAAGCTGCAGGACGCGATGGGTTCCTGAGCATAGCCATCATTGAGTTCAGCCTCTGCGCCGCCCCCGACGCAGGGGTTGTTTTTTCTTTTTCTGCCAATGGGAACGGCGGTATAGGCAGTATGTGTCCTGCCACCCCCTGTGAGCGATTAATATAACCACTTTTAAATAGCAACCTTTTTAAAAATATGCCCGCTCATGCGCTTATGTTGCCGGGAGGACTGGTAGGAATAGAAGCGCGATTGCAGGATGGCCTTCTTTCAGATAACTATCAGGGCCTTACGCCCGAAACCGGGCAGCTCTGCGGCGATTTGGTTGTCATGTATCTATCGAGCATAGGGAGTGTGGAGGGGAAGAACGTCGATTTTGTCAAAAAGTTGACGAAAGTGGCAGGTCACGTGGCCGCCTCTTCCCAGATGCCGGAACATCTTTTGAGAAAGCTCTACCAATTCAACCTGGAAGGGGCAGAAATGGTGAAAAAGGACACCGCTATCAGGACGATAGATCACCTATTAATGTAGAAGCGCATTTTGTTTCCCATGCAGGGAGTGCCGCAGAACACCTGTTTGGGCTCCTCAACGACACCAGTTGGGCTGAAAAATTTTATTCTTGCCGCTTAAGGGCTGCTGATATGACGAGGGAGGTGGACCCAACCTATTCAGCCCATGCGTATAGCTTTACAGGGAATGCGGCACAGGCATTATTCGAGCGCACCCATGTCATCCAATGGGCCGAGAGATGGTACGATTGGAAGAAAAAATCCGCAGATATGAGCAAGGATACTGACCCCTGGCATTCTTTGCATGCGTATAGCTTTGCAGGAAATGCTGCCCAAGCAATGTTCGAGGCTACACGTGAAATCAGCTGGGCTGAAAAGTGGTTTGAAAGTTACAGGGTTTCCGCAGAAATGGCAAAAGATGTCGACCAAAGACATTCTGCTTATGCGTGCAGCCTTGCAGGAAATGCAGCGCGGGCATTATCCGAATCAGTAAATACAGCAAACAAAAAATTCTATTGGGCCCGGAGATGGTATCAAAACAAATGTCTCTCTGCAAATGGACTCCAGGACATTGAACCGAAAGATGCTGCTCAGGCGTATAGTTTTGCCGGACGGGCCGCCCGGGAGATGTATAAGCTTTCAGGCAGCAAAAGATGGGCCACAGATGCCATCGCGTGCTATAAAAAATTCCTTGATTATTATGACCATCATCAAGATGATAAAATGCAGGGTCTTATCAGTGATGTTAAACGCAATGTCCGGATTCTTCGAGAAAGTGTGGACGGCAGGTAGATGCTCATAGATACTCAACAATACGCAGTTGATAATTATCCAACAAAGCAACATTTAAATATAATCACCAAATCCACGAATCAGGGGTGGCAGCGTGAGACCAATCGTTATTGTACTGGCGGCATTTCTCGCCCTCGCCCCGCTCGCGGCGGCGGAAGAGGTGAAGGTGGGGCTCTACGTCCTCAACCTCGGCAAGTTCGACGTGGCCACCGGCTCCATCACGGCCGATTTCTACCTCTCGCTGAAATGCGACACCAACTGCTCTCCGGAAGGGTTCGAGTTCATGAACGGGCGCGCGAGCAGCGTCGACAAGGCCATCGACACGCCGAACGAGAAGTTCTACCGCATCCAGGCGAACCTCAACGGGCCGGTCGACCTCAAGAGGTTCCCGTTCGACACGCAGAGCATCCCCATCATCATCGAGGACAAGACCCACACGGTTGAAGATCTGGTGTACGTGGTGAACGAGGAGGAGAGCGGCATCGACCCGTCCATCGCGTTCACCGGCTGGAACCTGGATGGCTGGCGGGCGGAAGCGAAGGAGCATCCGTACGAGATCTACGGGGAGACCTATTCCCAGTACGTGTTCAACGTGGACATCTCCCGCATCAAGTGGAACTCGTTCATCAAGACCTTCCTGCCTATCATCTTCATCACCCTCATCGTGCTGTTCAGCTTCCTGCTGGACCCGGACAAGATCACCACGCGCCTCGGCATGGCGGGCTCCAGCCTCGTGGCCGCGGTGATGTTCCACATCTCCATCTCAAGCCAGGTGCCGCCGGTCGGCTACCTCACGTTCGCGGACAAGGTGATGCTTCTCACCTACCTGGTGCTGCTCGCCAGCTTCATCATCAACATCGCCCTGCTTGAGCTTCAGGAGCAGAAGAAGGCCGAGCTGGTGGAGAGAATCCACCGCAGGACGGAATACTCCATGTTCATCATCGTGCCGGCCATCTACCTCCTCTTCTTCATATTTTTCAGGTAGCGACTGAAAAATCCGGGAATCCCTACTGTCCCTACTATCCCTTCTGCTCCGCCGGAGGCCTGGGGGCTTGCGCCTCGTCCTTGATCGCCTGGTGGATCTCGCTTCGGGAGACGCCCTTCTGCTCCAAGGTCGCGACAATCTGCTCGTACGGATACTGCTTGTCGACGGCGATGTTCACGTATTGCCTGATGTGGTCGAGGCGTTCCTGCTCTGTCTTCCAGTTGCGGTAGACGAAGAACCCCGAGCCGCCGGCCAGCGCCATCAGGAGGAGGATGCCCAGCGCGGTCCAAATCCAGCTTTTCCCCCCAGTTTCCGCGGCCGGCTGCTCCTCGGGGGGCTGCTCCTGGGCCTGCGCGCCAGGCTGCCCTGTGGGGGGCTGCTCCTGGGCCTGCGTCGCGTTGGCTGCTGCTCCCTCCTGCTTTTTCGCGCCGATGGCGAAGTAGCTGAACCCGGGGGTTGTGGCCTGATACTGGTAGTCAGAAACGCCTGTGCCCGCCAACGATGTCTGCAGGGGGGTCCATTCGCTATTGATGTGGCGGTAGAGGGTGACGGTGTCCTTGCCGGCGTTTTGGGCAGAAAGCCAGGATGCGGGCACGCTGAAGGTGATTTGGAAGCTGCCTACTGCTGATTTCGGCATGTTGCTGGAGGTGATCTCCAGATATTGGTAGGCGGCATCTCCGGCAGCGCCCGAGGCAGGGCTCTCATTGAGCACCTTGACCGTCAGGCTCGCGCTCTTGAGGTCTTCGGACGTCATGAAGACGATGGAGGTCACGGCAATGGTGTCCTTGGCGATGCTGAACGTGGTCGTGGTGCCTGTTGGGATGGCGTCCCATTGCCGCGCGGCAGAGGAAGTGACGGCCGTCGTCCCGGGGGCGGCTGCCGCGCCGCCTCCCCCTCCGCCGCCAGAGCTGGAGCTGCTGCTTCCGGAGCTTGAAGAGGAGGACGTGGAGAAGGAGAATGTGCCGTTCCTGGCGCAGTTGCCGTTGTAGTCGCAGACTGTGATGTTATAGAGATACGCCGTGCTTGCGGACAGGCTGCTCAGCGTCAGTGATTGGGACGCGTTGAAATCATTCTGCTCCTGCATGGAAAAGGAGCTTCCGTTCGAGGCATAGACGGACAGGTTGGCCGTCTCGTTGACATTGGTGACCGTGATTACGGCCGTCGTATCGGTTATGCTGCCTGCCGAAGGCGCCGGTATATTCGGGGCGGTGCCGTCGCTCATGGTGAACACGAGATTTGTCTGGTTGATGTTCCCTGCGCTGTCCGTCGCATTGAAGGTGATGTTATACACCCCGTTCCTGAACCGGTCAGACGACCAGGTGCACAGGGCATTGCCGGCATTCACCGCGTTGGATATGTTCGAGGGGACGGACGCCGACGCCGAACGGGTGATATTGAGCTGATAGACGCAGCTTGCGGTGTCCGGGCTTACCGTGATGTTCGGCACGAATTCGCTTATTCCCTGCGTGCCTGCCGGGGTGTTGATGGCGATTTTTGGCGCCTGGCTGTCGTTCACCAAGGCGAGCAGGCTGAAGTGGGGCAGGAAAATCTCGATGGTCCTGTTGTTGGTGTTGTTCCAGCATGCGCCTGAAGTGGTGTGCGCGGCGCTGAATCCCGCGGAGCATTCCGTGACGTTGGCGCTTGCTATGGGAGTGGTGAGGTCGGTCTCGTCCGGATAGTAGAGGAGCTTCACCCTCCCCCCTATCCCATAGGCGGTGGTGTTGAGGGGAATGACCACCTTTGCGTAATAGCTGCTGTTGTCCGGCAGGAACTGGTGGATGGTGCCGTTGAGGTAGAGGTAGTCGAGGATGGTCGCGGTCTGGTTGCGCTCCAGATAACTCATGGATGCGCTGTGGTTCTGCAGGACGGAGAAGTTGAGGAAAGCGAAGTTCGCGGCAGAGGAGTTGAAATTGATGGTGAGGTTGACCCCTTTCCTGGTGGCGTTGAGGGCCATGAAGAACTCCAGGGTGCGGTCATTGGAGAGGGTGAGGCCAGTGACGATGTCTCCCGTTGAGTTCCTGATGGTGAAATTCGAGATGTTGGTGTTGTACTCGACAAGGCTGGTGTTGAGGCTGAAGAGGTCCATCGGGCCGATGACAGTGAAGGTGACCTGACTGGAGTTTCTGGCATTGCCGACGGTGTCGTTCGCGGTGAAGATGGCCGTGTGGGTGCCCGGGGTGAGGTTGAGGCTGAGGTTGGCATTGGCGGTGATGGGGGAGACGAACGCCAGGCCATTCCTGTCCAAGGTGATGTTGGACTGGACGGCAGCGCCATCGAGGTAATAGCCGAAGGACGAGACGCGGACGAAGGATTCATTGGCCGTGAGGTTGAAGGTGGCGTTGGCGGTGAACTGCTGGCCGCTGGTGGGGGCGATGACGCCTATCGTTGGGGCGATGTCATCGATGCCCAGCAGGAAGGAGGAGGAGTTTGAGTTTCCGGCATGGTCCGTGACGGTGATATTCATCGTTCTGGTGCTGTTCAGGCCCGTGCAGGTGGTGCCGGAGGCGTTGAAGGGGTTGAACGCCGTTCCGGAGGCGAAGGACCCCGAGGTGTTGCAGTTCGTGGCGAATGTGGTCGCGTTGGCTGCGGTGGCCGCATCAGTGACGGTGACGGTGACGGGGCGCTTCGATGTCCCGTTGGTGTAGTTGGCGTTGGCTGCCGCGAGGGAGACGGCCGGGGGGGTGGTGTCGAGGGTGATGTTCCAGGCGGAGGAATTAGTGGAGTTGCCCGTGGAGTCGGCAGCGGAGATGTTCAGGAGATACGTCCCGTCATTGGCCATATTTGTCGTGAAATTGCTGTCCAAGGTCGAGAAATAATCCCCATTGAACCACACGGTGTAGAGGATCGCGTCGCCGTCCGCGTCCGTGGAGTTCCACACGATTGTCCGGTTGGACGTGACGTTCATGTAGGAGGCATTGGTGATGGAGGGGATCGTGGGTGCGCTGTTCTGCACGGTGACGAGGGTGGAGTTCTGCTTCTCGCGGCTGCTGGTGTCCGTGGCATACGCGGTGAAGTTGATGACGGTGCCTTTCGGGGCGGTGGAGTTGGTGAGGGTGATCGCGGCGGATATGCGGATGGATGTTCCTGAAGGGGTGTAGTTGAGCTTGGCGATGGAGCCGGAGATGTTGGTGGTGATGTTCGCGTGCGCGAGGCCGATGACATCGGTGATGTTGGCCGTGAAGTTGAGCACCGTGACCACGGTGGGGAAGGTGGAGTTGGGGGTCACGTTGAAGGTCGTGTTGACGTCCGGCCCGGCGGCATCGATGACGAGGGTGAAATTGTTTGAGAATGTCGGCGTCGTGGCGGTGCTGCTGCTGTTGAAGTTCAGGCAGGCGATGCCGTAGGTGTAGTTGTTGTCTGACGAAAACCTGTAGCTAAGATTGCTGAAGCCAACAGAACCATTGGTGATGTTGCTATCGCTTATGTCATCGATGCTCACATTCTTGGCAATAACCCAATTTTGCGCGGCAGTGGCGATGTAGAGACTGCAATTGGAAGCATTCTCCCCGGCAAGGCTCCATGTAACATTGTAAACAAACGTGATGTTGCGCGAGGCGGTCGTGTTGGCGGTGAAGTTGCCCGGCGCCTTGAGGGTGACGGTCATGGCCTGGGCGGCGATGGCGAGAAGGATGGATAGGGCAAGGACGAATGCGATGGATGAAGGGCCTGTACTGCCTTCCCTGCCTGATGCTGCGCGAACCATGCCTCTTTGGACGGATATCTCAAACAGGAGGTATAAAAATCTGTTGCCTCTTTGTTGAGAGACCGTTTACTCAAGGCACGGGAGAACGCCTTGCCACGCTTCGGGCGGCGCCAGGCGCGACCCCAACCTTTTTCTCGGCTCCACTATGTTCCGCCTCCAAAAACCTTGACGAAAAACAGGCCCGCTACACGCGGGCGTTTCTGCGGAGCATTTCCAGCAGAAACGCATTGCGTTTCTGGGGTCCCGGAGAACTCCGTTCTCCGAGGACTTTTGGCCAAGCCACGGGAGGCAAAGCCTCCGGGGTTGGGCGCAGCCGCCCTTCGCGTCTCCTATCGATTTGCCCCTACTCTTGATGATACCGCTCGTGCAGTGGCGCTGCCCCTTTGAATTCACACAATCTCGATCTCTGACTGGACCATCGGGCGCTCGCAGTAGACGCACACCACCTTGAGCGGGTCCTTCTCGACGACGGTGAACTTGGTGGTGATGGGCTCGTGGTTGCTCACGCACGCGGGGTTGGAGCACCTGATGACGTTCTCTATCGAATCAGGGACCTTCACCCTGCCTTTCTCCTTGACCTGGAAATTTCTGATGATGCTCACGGTGGCGTCCGGCGTGAAGACGGAGATCTTGTTGACCTCCTCATCCGTGAGGAAGCGCTTCTCGATCTTGATGATGGCCTTCTTGCCCATCTTCTTGGACGGCAGGTTGGTGGCGATGGACACGAGGTTGGGATGGCTGCTCAGCCGGAGAATCTCCGCCACCTTGAAGACCGTCTCCGGCATGATGTGGTCGATCACCGTGCCTTCCTCAATCTTGGAGATGCGCTGCTCCTTGTCCATGGGGCTGTAGGATGGCCTGGGGGCAGGAACCTCCTTCGCCTGCGCTTTCTGGGCACTCTTTCTGGGCACTTTCTTCGGAGCTGCCCTCTTCGCCGGTGCCTTCCTGAAGGGCTTCTTCTTTCCCGGTTTTGGCCTTGATTTTTTTGCCATTGAGTTATTGCGTATTGTGGTTTCTCTTTCCCTACTTCATTTTATCCAGTAATAATGCCAGCAGTGCCTGCCGCACGGGAACCCCGTTCGCCGCCTGCTCGAAGTAGAGCGCGTGCTCCGTGGAGTCAAGGGAAGGGTCAATCTCATCCACGCGCGGCAGGGCGTGCATGATCCTCATGTCTTTTTTGATGTGTGGCAGGATCTTCCTGTCCACCCGGTACACCCCCTTGTAGCGCTCATATTCAAGGGGATCGGGGAAACGCTCCTTCTGGATCCTGGTCACATAGAGGATGTCCAGCCCCGAAAGGGGATCCATCATCTGCTGGGTGATGCGGTATTTAAGGCGCTTCCTGTTGAGCAGGTCGAGATAGGAGCGGGGAAGCTGCAGGGCGTCAGGGGCGATGAAGGTGAACTCGCAATTGAAGTGGGAAAGGGCGATGATGAGGGAATGAGGGACGCGCCCATACTTGAGGTCCCCCAGGATGCCCACCTTCAGCCCTTCCAGCGTGCCTTTTGCCTTTTGGATGGTGTAGAGGTCAAGCAGCGTCTGGGTAGGGTGCTGGTTCGCGCCATCCCCGGCGTTCACGACCGGCTTGGACGACGCCTCTGCTGCCAGCCGCGCAGAGCCTTCCAGGGGATGCCTGATGATGATGACATCCGCGTAGCGCTCGGTCATCTTGACCGTGTCCCAGAGCGTCTCCCCCTTCTTGATGGAAGAGGAGTCGGCAGTCGAGAACCCGATGACCTCTCCGCCAAGCCGTTCCATGGCCGTGGCGAAGCTCAGCCTGGTGCGGGTGGAGGGCTCGAAGAACAGGGATGCCATGACTTTCCCTTTAAGAAGGGTGGGGGAAGCCTTCTTCTCCATGCGCCTGGCAATCTGGAGAAGATAAAGGAGTTCCTCTTTGGAGAAATCGTTGATAGAGATGATATCCTTGTGGGAAAACTTCATATTAAAAAAACAATGAACAAGACCGCTTTTATAAATGTTGTGGTGGCGTTCCCGGCGCCATTTCAGGCCCTTTTAAGGCCATTTTTCACTACCGAAAGCCATAAATAACGTCTGGATTTTTGCCTTTTCATGAGGCGAAAAACCCTTTTCATCATCCTTCTGGGCATCCTTGCCGTCCTTGTTGCGGCCTGCCAGCAGGCCCCCCAGGAATCGGACAAC
>Ga0209210_1001382_pt1 | contig 20447 bp, 23 predicted proteins | sample RifGroA1_FD_183991 | JGI IMG/M metagenome (GOLD analysis project Ga0209210, IMG submission 183991) | Contaminated groundwater microbial communities from Rifle, Colorado, USA - Rifle Groundwater A1 (SPAdes) (version 2) | ecosystem: Environmental > Aquatic > Deep subsurface > Groundwater >...
AAGAGTTGGGTATGAAAGAGTTCAAGAAATAGAAGATCCTGAACTTGCAACAAAAAGAACAAGATTTCTTTATAAAGCTAAAGGATATCCCGATTCCTGGATTGAAAAAAGAATGCGGGGTATTGCTATTCGGGAGCAGTTGACCGATGAATGGCAGAAAAGAGGAGCAAGAGAGGATAGGGATTATCAAATTTTAACTTCGGAAATATCCAAAGCTACATTTGGAGTGACTCCTTCCCAGTATAAAAAACTAAAAGGTTTGCAAAGACAAAACCTTCGTGATCATATGGACGATTTTGAACTTATTTTTACCATGTTGGGAGAAAGAACCTCCACCGAATTTCACCAAGTCAGAGATACTAAAGGAGTTAAAAAACTTCGAAAGGACGCAAAAGAAGCAGGAGGAGTTGCTGGACGGGCAAGAAAAGACTTAGAAAATAGGTTAGGTCGGTCAATTGTCACCAAATCCAATTTTCTGCAAAAAAGATTAAAATAGAATTATATTTAATCTAATCCTAGTAATTTTAGTCCCTTTTTGAATCCTTCTACTCTTTTTGCTGACCGAGCAGGATTTGTTGATTCAATAATCATAGCCCCCTCGTTTAATGCAAAATCGTGTAAAGCTAATTCTTCCTGAGTACTTTGAGCCAAGGCTTTTCTCATTTCTTTGGGCATCTCTTCCAATTTAGCTTGCAAAGCATTTGCAATTATTATGTCTTTGCCTGCAATGTGCAGTAAACCATCATGTGTTTCTGGATCATATTCTACGGGGATGCTCTGGTTTTTTTTCGATTCCATCTAAATCACATCGTTTCCTAAGGCCAAGTTTACTTCTTCTTCTTCTTCTTCTTGTCAAAACGGGAGTGGTCAAGTAACTATTTTTCGCTGGTTGACTTGTTGTTTTCAGGGAATAAGATCAAAGTATGGTTACTAAAAAAGACGAGAAACTAGCCAAGTTTTTTGCGGATTCATTTAAGGAGGTGATTCTGCCTAGTTTGGATAAATTGCAAGACTCGGTTGATGGGATAAAAACAGATGTAGGTGAAATAAAAGAAGGTGTTTTTAAAATCGAGAAAAGATTAGAGAAAATTGATGATAGATTAGATAGACAAGGGAAAGTGCAGGATGATCTTCAAGAAAGAGTTGAAGTTTTAGAGACTCATGCCCCAGCTATAGCTTAAATAACTGTTATATAATATTCATTATTATGTTTGATGAGGTGATTTTTGATCTTGAGACGAAGAGTTTTTTTGTGGATGACGGGAAATTTGATCCTTCAAAATTTGGTGTGTCTGTTCTCTCTCTGTATCACCGAAAACTGGATACATCTTTTAAGGAGATTCAAGGGGAGACTTTAAGTTTTTGGGAGAAAGATTTTTCCAATATGTGGAATATCTTCCAAAATGCGAATAGAATTATTGGATTTAATTCACTTTCTTTTGACGTTCCCGCACTTTCTCCGTATTCTCCAACCGGTTTTTCCAAACTACCCCACTTTGATATATTAGATGAGTTAAAGAAAATAACCGGCCATAAGACATCGCTTCATAAGATAGCAAAAGCTACTTTGGGTGTCCAAAAAACTGATTCAGGGGAAAACGCGGTTCTTTACTGGGAAAGAGGGGATAAGAGAAGTTTGGAATTATTGCAAAAATACTGTGAAGATGACGTCAGAATTACAAAAGATATTTACGATTATGTTCTAAAAAATAAGACCTTGAAGTTTACTGATTACTGGAATAATCCAAGAGAAGTAGAAATGGATTTTTCATATACTCTGAAAAATGACGTATTTCCTCAGGCTACTTTGTTTTAAGCGTTAATTGGGGTAGAATAGCATCCGTGAAAAGAAAACTTATAATTTTTGGAGGGCTGATACTTCTATCCTTCCTGTTTTTCAGAAAGCCTGCAATTAAAGTAGAAACTGTAGAGGTTGTTAAAGGAGACATTGTTGAGGCCATTTCTGCATCGGGTGAAGTTGATGCGAGTCAGAAAGCGGATCTTACTTTTCAAGGGTCAGGGAAACTTGCCTGGGTGGGAGTAAAAGAGGGAGATTTGGTTAAAAGGTATCAGGCGATTGCAAAACTGGATACGGTTTTACTTAACGCTTCATATCAACAGTCAATAAATTCCTATACTTCTTATAATGCGGCTGCCCAAAAAGCGGAAGATGATGTTAAAGGACATTCCGCGGATGAAACCTACACCCAAAAATCAACGAGAGTTGCAGCTCAAGTTCTCCGCGATAACGCCTATGATGCCATGAAGGCAGCGGAACACAGTCTCAAGTTTGCCACAATTTATTCTCCTTTTGACGGAGTGATGACCGCTGTTAATCCCAACTATCCCGGTTCTAACGTCACTTATGCCACTGCCGTTTATTCAATCGTTAATCCTGAGACTTTTTATTTTTCAACCGAAGTCGGAGAAACAGAAATATCAAAAATAAAGACAGGACAAAAAGTTACCCTTTCTTTAGATGCTTATCCTGATGAAATGTTTGAAAGTTTAGTTGAAAGTATAGGGATATCTTCAGTTGTAACTTCAACTGGAGGAACGGCTTATAAAGTAAAAATCGCCCTGCCTAAAAAAGAAGGGATTGCCTTTAGGCTTGGTATGAATGGTGATGCTGAAATTGTAGCCAACACCTATTCGAATGTTCTTTCGGTTGCCTCTGATGCAGTTGTTGAAGAAGACAGTGGTAATTATATCTGGGTGGTTAACGGTGGCAGTAAAGTTAAAAAGATCAAGGTTGTTTTGGGAGTAGCATCGGTTGATAAAAATGAAATAAAAGAAGGCGTTAAGGAAGGGGATATTGTTATTCTTCGCCCTCCAACCAATCTTAAAAATGGCAGCAAAATCAGTCATTAACCTAGTTAAAGTCTCCAAAAAGTATGACATGGTGGAGGATGCTTTCTATGCCTTAAAAGACGTTTCTTTAAATATAAATAGGGGAGAATTTGTGGCCATCATTGGTCCTTCGGGAAGCGGAAAGTCTACTTTAATGCATGTCATCGGACTTTTAGATAAACCGACATCAGGGGAAGTTTATTTGGAGGAAGAAGAGGTTCATAATCTTTCGGAAATTAAACAGGCTGAGCTTAGAAATAAACATATCGGATTTATTTTTCAGGTCTTTAATCTTCTTCCCAGAACCTCGGCTTTGGAAAATGTTGAAATGCCTCTTATTTATTCGGGGGTAGGTAAAAAAGAAAGGGAAGAAAGAGCAATTAAGTCTCTTGAAGTGGTAGGACTTAAAGAAAAGCTTCAAAATAAACCTTCCCAACTTTCCGGAGGTCAGCAGCAAAGAGTGGCAATTGCAAGGGCCCTAATTAATAATCCGAGTTTAATACTTGCGGATGAGCCTACCGGAAATTTAGATAGTAAGTCAGGTGAAGAAATACTTTCGCTTTTGGATAAATTAAATAAAGAAGGAAACACGATTGTGGTTGTGACCCATGACTTAGATATTGCAAGAAGAGCAAAAAGAATAATTATCATTAGAGATGGAGAAATTGTCAGCGACAAAAAATAATTATGGATTTATCGGAAATATTTAGGCTTTCAATAAGAAGCATTACCAGAAATAAAACCAGATCGGTCTTAACAATGCTGGGAATTATTATTGGCGTCTCTTCGGTAATTTTACTTGTTTCTTTAGGTCAGGGACTTTCAGATTTTGTAACAGGCCAATTTGAAAAACTGGGCTCAAATATTATTTATGTAATTCCGGGAAAGGTTGGGAGCGGAGGGTTTAGTGGCGGACCTCCTAATTTTGCGGGAAGTAAATTAACCTTAAAGCACGCCGCTGATATTGCTAAATTAGGGGGGGCAATTGCTGATGCCGGTGGTGGAACTCAATCTATTTCGGCAGTTAAATATAGAGGAAAGAGTATGTATGCAACAGTTGTCGGAGGAACCGGAAATTATATGCGCCTTCATACGATTTCAGTAAGTGCAGGAAGGTCTATTACAGAGACGGATGTAAAACTTGGAAGAAAAGTGGTGGTGATTGGGAAAGATGTAATAACTAAACTTTTTGGTCAGGTTAACCCTATTAGTAAAGAGGTTATTATTGGTAACCAAAGCCTTACAGTAATCGGTATTTTAAGTGATCTAGGGTCTGCCGGAGCAATCGGAAGCGGAAACGATCATTCTTTTATTCCAATTACGGTTGCCACAAAAATATTTGGCAGCGACAACTTACAAATGATTTCGATTAAAGCTGTCAGTAAAGAAGAAATTCCTACGGCCATAAAGGCAGCAAAGAAATATTTATTAAGGCAGTTGAAAGAAGATGATTTTTCGGTGATGGATTCTTCAAGCTTACTTTCAACCATTAATCAGATTTTAGGAGTTTTAACGGCAGCTTTGGGGGGGATTGCGGCGATATCCTTGGTTGTAGGGGGAGTGGGAATTATGAACATTATGCTTGTAACCGTTACCGAAAGAACCAAAGAAATTGGGCTTAGAAAGGCGGTCGGAGCCAAACCAAAAGATATTTTAATTCAGTTTGTCATTGAAGCTGTTGTTCTTTCTCTTTTGGGAGGAATAATAGGAATATTAATTGGAGCAGGGGGAGCTTTGGTCATGAATAGAATATTTCCAACGTCAGTCTCGTTTTGGTCAGTATCTTTAGCTTTTGGAGTATCGGCTCTTGTGGGCGTTGTTTTTGGTGTTGCCCCCGCCCTAAAAGCGTCTCGTCTAAATCCCATCGACGCACTTAGGTACGAATAGAAATATTCCGACTAAGATTGCAACAATCGAAGAGATTAAAACTCCTGCGGCGGCGACGTCTTTGGCAATTTTTGCTTTTTCCTGTTTTTCCGGGCTTACAATATCCACAATTTGTTCTATTGAAGTATTAATAAATTCTAATATTAAAACCATTCCTATGGTTACTGTGAGTACTGCCCATTCAACCGAAGATAAATTTAAGATAATTCCTAAAATGATTGCCAGAATCATCATAATAAAATGAATCTTCATGTTTCTTTCACTTTGGAAAGCTTCTTTTACTCCGTCTGCGGCGAATTTAAAACTTTTTACGATATGTATCATATCGGTATATTGTACAATTGTTAAGTATATAACATGCCGCAGTATTTAATAGAGTTTTGTGCCAGTTTTTTTATTTGGTTTATGTATGCTGGTCTTATTGTTCTTTGGGTCATTGACGGGAGAATTAAAAAAGAACAGGTGATTCATGCTCTTTCCGCAAGTTTAATTGCTCTTTTGGTTGCAGCGTTTCTAAAAAGTATATTCCATACAGTAAGACCTTTTATTGTCGATGGATTAACACCCCTAACCTTAACAGTTCCTGCCGATGCCGCTTTTCCTTCAAGTCATACCGCCATGGCTTTTGCGCTTGCAACAACAATTTGGTTGCATGACAGAAAAGTAGGTTGGATTTATATAATTTGGGCCCTTTTTGTAGGTCTTGCCAGAATTTTAGCCAATGTTCATTATCCAATCGATATTTGGGGTGGAGCTATCTTGGGAATTGTAATTGCTTTTAGTTTAGAGAAAATTCACTTTTATAAAAATAAGACTTGATTTTTAGCAGAGTAAGTTATAGACTGCTAATACTTTGATACAAACTGACGATAAATTAATTAGACAAGTTCCGGTTGTTCCCATTAGGGGTTCCGTGGTTTTTCCCCATTCGGATACCCTTCTTTCTTTTACCAGAAAAAAATCTGTCATGGCGGTTAATTCTGCTTTTCAACAAGATCGAGTTGTTGCCATTTTTACTCAGAAAGATAATAAAACAGAGGATCCTGATATCAGCGATTTATATCCGATTGGAACTATTGCCACCATTACTCAGATGATGGCTTCTGATAATGAAATCCACTCATTGGTTAGGGGACAAGCTAGAATCCGTTTAGAAGAAATTGTTGCCCACGAGCCTTATCTGATAGGAAAAATTGTTGAAATTCCGGAAGATAGAGATAATTCAAATGAAGTAATTGCTCTTTCTTCACAACTTTCGGATCTTTTCAAAAAAGCAATCAATTTGGGTAAACAAGTGGAGGTTGTGACTGTTATGAAACTTATTTCTGGGGAAATCTCTCCGGTTGAGGTTGTTGATCAGGTCGCAGCGATTTTAGATATCAAATCGGAAGAAAAACAAAAAATATTGGAGATGTTTTCTTTGAAATCAAGAATGCAGAAAGTTTTGGAACTTTTGGCAAATGAAATTAATTCTCTTGATTTGGAAAGAACAATTTCGACAAAAACTCAAAAAAGATTTGAGGATACGATGAGAAAAAATATTTTAAGAGAGAAAAAAAAGACAATAGAAAAGGAATTAGGAGAGGCTGAAGAAGATGAGATTTTGGGTAAAGATGAAATAGAGGAGTATAAAAAGAAAATTAAAAATTCGGGAATGGATGAGGAAACTACCGAGAAAGCAAATAAAGAATTAAAAAGACTATCCAAGATGTCTCCCTATAATCCCGAAAGCGGTTATTTAAGAAACTATTTAGATTGGCTTTGTGACATGCCGTGGAACAAGGTTTCACCTAATAATGTTTCTATTAAGTCAGCGGCTAAGATTTTAGAAGAAAAACATTATGGCATGGAAAAAGCAAAAGAAAGAATTTTGGAGTTTCTTTCGGTGATGAAATTAAAAGAGAAACTTAAAGATAAGGGTGAAAGTCAGCCCACCATTCTTTGTTTTATTGGTCCTCCCGGAGTTGGTAAAACTTCAATCGGAAGATCAATTGCCGAAGCTTTAAATAGAAAGTTTGTTAGAGTTTCACTGGGGGGAATTAGAGACGAAGCAGAAATCAGGGGCCATCGAAGAACTTATATTGGGGCTCTTCCGGGAAGAATAATCCAGGCAATAAAAAACGCAGGAACCAAAAACCCGGTCTTTATGCTTGATGAGATAGATAAAGTCGGCAATGATTTTAGAGGAGATCCTTCTTCGGCTTTACTTGAAGCTTTAGATCCTGAACAAAACAAGGAATTTTCGGATCATTATCTGGAGGTTCCGTTTGATTTATCGGAAGTGATGTTTATTTGCACCGGTAATGTCTTGGACACAATTCCGTCTGCCTTAAGAGATAGGTTGGAAGTTATTACCTTTCCCGGTTATACCGAGGAAGAAAAATATCATATTGCTGATAAATTCATTTGGGCAAAACAAGTCAAATTGCATGCGGTAGACAAAACCAAGATAGGTGAAAAAGCTCTGCGGGAAGTTGTTAATAGATATACCAGAGAAGCAGGGGTTAGGGATTTGGAAAGAAACTTGGCATCTATATGCAGAAAGGTTGCCAGGTTAACTGCGGAAGCAAAGAAGTATCCGAAGATAGTAGAAAAGGATGATGTCAGAAAGTTTCTTGGTCCTCAGAAATTTACATCAATGATTGCCGAAAAAGGTGATGAGGTGGGAATGTCAACAGGCCTTGCGGTGACCTCCGCAGGGGGAGAAATATTATTTATTGAAGTTTCTTTAATGCCAGGAAAAGGAAATTTGACTTTGACGGGACAACTGGGAGATGTGATGAAGGAGTCGGCAAAAGCGGCATTTACCTGGACAAGGGCACATTTTAAAGAACTTGGATTAAAACCTGATTTTGCCGGAAAATTAGATGTTCATATCCATGTTCCTGAAGGGGCGGTTCCTAAAGACGGGCCTTCGGCGGGAGTAGCCATTACCACGGCTCTAGTTTCTGCACTCACAAAAATTCCGGTTAAAAGAAATGTAGGAATGACCGGAGAAATCACGCTAAGAGGAAGAGTTTTGGAAATTGGGGGAGTAAAAGAAAAGATAATTGCCGGGCACCGTGCGGGACTGACAACAATAATCTTGCCAAAAGAGAATAAAAAAGATATGGATGACATTCCGACCAATATCAAGAAAGACATTAAATTCATCTTTGCAGAAAACTTAGATCAAGCCTTAAAGGTCTCCATGAAGTTCTGGCCTTCTAAAAAAGTTTGAAATTTGTGTCGCCAGAGGGATTCGAACCCTCAATTTTCAGGATGAGAACCTGATATCCTAAACCGTTAGATGATGGCGACTTAAGGCAAGTTTATCAAATTTGTAGCTATTAATCTATTCTTTAGGGGCTTCGCCGTAGATGGTTATTGGGGTTCCGGGATCGTCTTTACTTGCATGGGTGGTGTTTGCCAGTACTTTTGGATTGGTCCAGTAGTAGAGAGTTTCTGCATCTGCAGTTCTCATATTGACACAGCCGTGGCTCATCGGATGACCGAAGTTTTCGTGCCAATAAGTTCCGTGAAGGCTAAAACCTCTGCTTTGGGTAATTTGATCATTAGAGAAAAACATGACATATGGGACATTGGGAAGGTAGTAATAAGTATGAAGTGCAGGATTTCCTCCTGACATTTTTTGATATTTAACCTTTATCCAAATATTAAAATCTCCGGTTGGAGTCGGGTACCATTTACCGCTTGAAATAAGAAAAGTATAGATAAGTCTATCGTCTTCATATGCATAAAGAGTTTGTTTGTTTAAATCGACATAAATGTGCTTGTTTCCGCTTCCTGAGTATTCGGCAAGGACTGCTTTATTGTTTTTTTGGATTTCTGGTGGTACAGAAACAATCTTTCCTAAGAAGCTTCCTTCTTTAATAGGTTCGTATTTGCCTGATAAATTATTATTATGATTCTGTGAAATTAATATTGTTGCCAAAGATAAAATTAAGAAAGAGGAAAGAAGAGTAATAAAAGAGTTTTTCATATATTAAGAATAAACGGATTTTTGAAGAAAGTAAATATACCCTGTAGTACTTGACTTTTAGCCTCCAATTTGATAATATTTCGCCTTATGTTTGCTTCAACTGTATTGATTTTGAGCCTAATTTCGGTTATTCCTAGCCTGGTGGGCGCGGGAGATTCGTATGTTGCTAGCCACAAAATGAGCTTGGAAAATAGGTATGGAAATGCCTACGTCAATGAAGTGTTTAAAGACAATATCCTACTTACCTTGAGGTACTTGGAGGGATCGGTAACCGAAGCTGACAAGATTTCTTGGGAGGCTATAGAGAAACCTTTTAAGTATGAGTTTAGCCTTAAACCTGAAGAGCAGTTTGTTTTTCACTCTACAACCTTGCCTGAGTATGCCGGAAATATAGTTAAAAGCACAAACGCTCATTTTAACTATCAGGATGGGTTTAAGAGCGACGGCTACCTTTTTGGAGACGGAGTTTGTCATTTAGCCTCGCTTATATACTGGGTTGCCAAAGACGCCGGACTTGAGGCTATATCTCCCACCAACCATAACTTTGCTAATGTGCCAGAAGTTCCTAAAGAGTACGGTGTTTCAATATCTTTTAGGCCTAATGAAGCCTACCGTTCTGCAAGACAGAACTTATATATTACCAACAATAAAGAGATGCCTGTAAGTTTTGTCTTTGAGTACGATGGTAAAGATCTTAAAGTAAGCGTCAAAGAGACCAAGCTGATATAGTCTGATTTCCTTGACAAGAAACTTATCGAAGAATACAATTCTCAAAGTAATTCAAATTCCCCCGACTTATGTAAAAAAGGAGGGGGGTTATTTTTCAGAAAGATATGGCAAAAGTAATACAAATGACAAAAGTGGGAATCGAGGCTCTTTCAAAAGAGCTTAGGGATCTTGTGGATGTTAAAAGGCCAAAACTTGTTGAAAGACTGGCTTTTGCCAGAGGCGAAGGGGATCTTTCGGAAAATAGTGATTATCAGAGTGCCCGCGAAGAGCTTGAATTTATGGACGGAAGAATTGCCGAAATTGAAGATGTATTAAAAAACGCGTCTGTTGTTTCAACAAACTCAAAAAACGGCAATGTGGCAGTAGGGACTAAAATAACCGTTAAATTTAATGGTAATCAGCATGTATTTGAAATGGTTGGAGAATGGGAAGCGGACCCTGCCAATAAAAAAATTTCTCCGGGATCGCCTTTAGGAAAAGCCTTGTTTGGTAAGAAGGTTGGAGAAAAAGCGGAAGTAGAGGCTCCTGCCGGAAATGTAACATACGAAATTCTTGCGATTGAGTAACCTTCAGTGGTAAATGGTGAATGGTAAATGGTAAAATTCGCTCATATGCATTGGGCAGATAAAATAGCTAAAGAAGTAATCGCATCAGGGAAATTTAAGCCTTATTGGGTCGATGATATGAAAACTCCGTCGGGGTTTGCCCACATTGGTTCGATGCTCGGTCCCATTATTCACTCATGCATTCATAGAACATTAGGAGGAACGTTCACTTTTGTTATTAATGATTTTGACCATGCTGATAACATGGCCTCCGAATTTAAAGACGAATATGGAAAGTATTTGGGAATGTCTTTAAAAATGATTCCTTCCCCTAATCCTAAATATAAAAATATGGCGGATTATTTTGCGGCTGATTTTGTGGATTCTATTCGATCTTTGGGGGTTGAGGCGAGAATCATTTCTTCATGGGAACTATATCATCAAGGAAAATTTGATGAAGAAATAAAACTAGCTTTAGATAATTCGGAAAAAATTCAAGATATTTATAAGAAAGTTTCGGGAAGTGCAAAGAAAGAAAAAGGTTGGCTTCCTTTTCAGGTTGTTTGCGAAAAATGCAAAAAACTAGGAACTACAAGAGTTTTTGCCTGGGATGGGAAAGAAGTTTCATATAAGTGTGAACCGAACTTAGTAACGTGGGCGCAAGGTTGTGGACATGAGGGAAAGATATCTCCATTTAAAGGTAATGGAAAGCTTCCCTGGAAAATCGATTGGGCCGCTCATTGGAAGGTAATTGGAGTGACGATTGAAGGAGCAGGAAAAGATCATGCTTCAGCGGGTGGATCTTATGATATTGCGATGACCATTTGTAAAGATATTTTTGGATACGAAAGACCCTATAGACTTCCATACGAATTTATTCTTATAGGAGGAAAGAAAATGTCTTCTTCCAAAGGTTTGGGACTTAAAGCACATGATCTTGTAAATATTCTTCCGCCCTCAATTGCAAGGTTTCTTTTTGTGAGCGCAGATATTAAATCTCAAAGTAATTTTGATCCGGAAGGTTCAATGGCAATCCCCAATCTTTTTGATGAATATGACAAAGCTTGGGAAGCATATGATAAGAAAGGTGATGAAAAACTTGCAAGGACACATGAACTTTCCCAGATAGGAAAAATTCCGGGAAAAGAAAAAGGATTTTTTGCTCCAAGGTTTAGAGATATTGCGAATTATGTATCACAAGGCTTTTCCTTAGATGATATTGTTGGTAAATTAAATGAAATTAAAAAAGGAAAAATTGATGATTCTGAAATGGGGATCATTGAAGAAAGAATTAAATATGCAAAGGTCTGGCTGGAAAATTATGCACCCGAAGAATTTCGATTTGAAATGACTGAAAAAGTTCCCGAAGAAGCAAAGAAATTAACCGATGAACAAAAGAAGTACTTAAAAGAAGTAATTAAGATATTTGATAAAGATGAGACAGCAGAATCTCTACAACTTTCATTGTATGAATTGTCAAAACAATTAAATATTCCAGCAAAAGACGCATTTGCAGGTCTTTACTTAACTTTTATTGGTAAAACTCATGGCCCTCGTGCCGGCATGCTTCTTTCTAAGTTTGGAAAAGAAAAAGTAGTCGAAAGGATTTTGAAAGTAACAAAATGATTACAAAAAACGAAGCATTAGAGATTCTTCACGCTAAAATGCAATCGGTTAATTTAAGAAAGCATTGTTATGCTGTTGGGGCTGTAATGAAAGCTTTAGCAAAACATTTTAAAGAAGATGAAGATAAATGGGAGATTGTGGGAATTTTGCATGATGGAGATTATGAAAAAACAAAAGATACTCCGGAAAAACATACAATACTGATGACCCAGTGGTTGAAAGAAAAGAAAGTGGAAGACAAAGAAATATTAGAAGCAATCCTTTCTCATAATTATTCACATACAGGAAACAATCCTCCCAAGAATAATCTTGAATGGTCACTCTACTGTTCGGATGAACTTACGGGACTTATTGTTGCTGTAACTTTAGTTAGGCCGGAAAAGAAACTTGAGGAAGTAACCCTGGAAAATATTTTAAGTAAATGGAGTCAGAAAAGTTTTGCAGCAGGAGTAAAAAGAGAACAGATTGAGATGTGTGAAGAAAAACTTGGAATAAAACTTAATGATTTTATTCAAATTGCACTAACCTCAATGCAGGGAATTTCAAAGGAATTAGGATTATAACAGCATTTTGAATGCTGATATGTCATTTATAGAATGTCATGAATAAATTAGAAGAATTAAAGGTTAAGAGAGAAAAATATTTAAAGGTACTAAAAGAAAAGAGTTTGATGTTGGGAGAATCCGACGGAGCAATGGTTTCTCAAGCTCCCTCCGGAAGGTTTGAACTGGAAGAAGAAATTCAAATGTATCAAACAATGATTAATCAAATTCAATCCGAAATAAACAAACTTAGTACTTGACTAGTGTTGTATAATAAACGTGTGGTAAATTCAGGAGCTGGAAACTCCATGGAGGGAGAAGGAAGCTCGGGAGGAGGGTTAAAACCTTCCGAAGGTCCTGGTACGAGCGGATAAATAAATTTTTTGTTTAGTGTTATTTGCCTATAACACGCATTTGTTGCGTGTTTATTGTTTTTATGGGAAGTTTATCTTAGACTTTAGGTATGCTTGATATAAGCAAAGCTTGTGTCCGTTATTAATAAAATCATGTTGGACATAAATTACATTAGAGAAAATAAAGATTTGGTTAAAAAGGGAGTACTGAATAAACAATTCGATCCTGGTTTGGTTGATAAACTTCTCGAACTTGACGAGAAACGAAGGAAATTTATTCTAGAGATTGAGGCACTTCGTGCAAGACGCAATAAAATTGCGGAACAAAAGAAAGAATCGGAAGAAGGTAAAAAAATAAAAGAGGAATTAAAGGATAAAGAACCGGAGTTAGATAAGGCAGAAAAAGAATATAAAGAAATTCTTTTTAAGATTCCGAATGTTCCATCAGAAAAAACACCTATCGGAAAGAGTGATAAGGAGAATATCGAGATTAAAAAATGGGGAACGCCAACCAAATTTGATTTTAAACCCAAAGATCATCTTGAGCTTGGAAAAAGTTTAGGAATTTTGGATTTTGAGACAGGAGCAAAGGTTACGGGATCGCAGTTTTTCTTTCTTTATGGCGATGGAGCACTACTCGAATTGGCATTAACGAGATACGCTTTTGAAAAACTTTCCAAGGTAGGTTTTTTACCGGTTATTACGCCGGATTTAGCCAAAAGCCGTTATTATTTAGGAACCGGTTATGCACCAAAGGGTAATGAAGCCCAAACCTATACAATTGAAGGAGAAGATCTGGGCCTTATTGCTACGGCCGAAGTAACTTTAGCCGGAAGTCATGCGGATGAAGTTATTCCTGAAAATAAGCTCCCCCTAAAATATATTGGTTATTCTCACTGTTTTAGACAGGAAGCCGGGGCATACGGTAAATATTCCAAAGGTTTATATAGGGTGCATCAGTTTACAAAGGCAGAAATGTTTATATATTGTAAGCCCGAAGAATCCGACAAATTTCATGAATATATTCTTAAAATGGAGGAGGAGATTTATCAGGAATTAGAACTTCCCTATAGAGTTTTAGAAATGTGTACGGGGGATTTGGGAGCGATGGCGGCAAGGAAGTTTGATATCGAAGTTTGGATGCCAGGAAGACAAGATTATGGGGAAGTAACTTCGACTTCAAATTGTACCGATTATCAGGCAAGGAATTTAAATATTAAATTCAGAAGAAATTCCGGAGAAACAGGATATATACACATGTTAAATGGCACCGCAATTGTCATGTCTAGAGTTCCTTTAGCAATTATGGAAAATTATCAAAATGAAGATGGTTCCATAACGATTCCCAAAGTTCTTCAGAAGTGGATGGGGAAAGAAAAGATTGAAAGAGATGAATGATCTATCTAATTTTAAACGAAGGGTTTTAAAAGATTTTTTAATAACCATCGCTTCAGGATGGTTTATTGCGGGTGTAGTTTCAACAGTATTTATACATCCTGGGAGCATCCTAGATGTGATTTTTAATGTTATAATTGGAACAGTACTTGCTTATTTGTCTTTACAAATGGCTTTCTCTTTAGAAGAAAAGAACAAATGACAATAACATCGGAAAATATCCGTTTTGCCATGAGTATAGGAGCAGTAATGACCATGATTTTTTTCTTGTGGATATATATAATGAGTAGGAAGGGGAAAAAGAAATAATGAGTGTGTTAAATATAGCAACATTTTTGGGGTTATTTAGTTTAATAATCTCCTTTTTTATTGTAAAACGCTTCGAAAGGTTAAGGAAATGATTTACTAACTCTTTTAGATTTGTTTCTCTCTGCCTTTAGTGGATGCACGTCCTCCCTGCCATTGACCTCTGTATGTATGAACAGCTCTTCCCTTAACTTCATGGAAATAAACCGATACATATCTAGATCCCATCTCGATTTCTACAGGAATTGGACCTTCATTAATTGTGGAAAAGAAAAGCGGTCCGTGGTAGCCGGGATTTGCAATTCCGGTTCTTATAACAAGTCCGCATCTGTAAGTTGTTGTTCGGGGTTTAAAAACAGCAGCAATATTATCAGGAAGGTTTACCTCTTCTACAGTCTTTGTAAGATAGTATTTTCCTGGCTTAAAAGTAAATGTTGTTTTTTTCTTTGGATTAAACGAAGCCTTTTCAATTAAATCAGGGGTTTCTCTTTCCTCAATTCCTAAAAATGCTTTTCCTTTTAATGAATAAACTTTTTCAATTCTTAAATCAAAAACACAGCCTTCAGGATCTTTAAGCTCTCTTTCCGAAAGATTGGTAACTAAATTATTTTTCTTTAAAAGCTTCTTTAATTCGCTATGTCCTAAAATCATTTTTTGATTATACCATTGGTAGACTCAATTGTTTTTTGTTAAATGGATCGTTTTTATAATCAAAGACTGTTATTTGTTTATTTACCTGTAAAGCTTTTAATATAGGAACTGATCCGTGTTTTTTATCAACCCGTAAACATATCTTGTCTGGCTGGTTATTAATTATATTCTCTACGAAATGGGCGATACACCTTAAATCTATTGGAAAAACCAAACCTCCGAAGTTTATAGGGTCTTCGATGTGCCCGAATTTTTCTATGACACTTGTTGTCCACTTGCCTAATTTTTCATTGTTGCCACAATTATCAATCAGATATTTTCCCAGATGTCCGTAGAGTATACTTTTAGCCTGTCCCAACTTACTTGCCACATCCATTATTAACTGGCCATAATATTTTGGTAGATCTTTCGAAGAAACTAGGCGGTCAATTATTAAATGAAATCCACCGCCCGTATCCAAGATATACCAGTCCATTCCCCAATTTTTAAGTGATTTTGTAAATAATCTAAGAGTTTCGTTATTGGGTTTGGATTCTAAATCTACGAATATAAAAGACTTTTCATTTTGTGGATTTATAGCTAGAATTTCTGCGTCGTTGAACCAGCTCCCCGCTTCTGGTGAGACTAATGTTGGGTCTAAATCAGGCGGTCCTATCTCAACCCGTGCGCCAATAGCTTTTTGATAGCCATCTTGACCGTAAAAACCATCCTCTTCAGAGTCAAGACTTCAAACGATTCTCTCTTTTGGTAAAATCTCTATTTGATCGTTTGCTGTCTGTCCATGGTCGATTTGGGAATACATGACTACTGACTGTTTGACAATTTCAGGGTGTTTATCTAGTATTCTTTCCCAGACATCAAACACCGTAAGAGGTTTGTCCAATTGTATAATCGTAACTCCTTGTTCAGCGGACATAATTATTTATTCCTCTTAAAATACACTTTTTCCTGAAGTTTTTCAGGAAGATAACTCTCTTTATCATATCTCTGATAGCCTTTTCCGTAACCCACGTTTTCCATAAGTTTTGTGACGGGGTTTCTTATCTTTAAAGGAACTGGGAGATTTCCAAATGTATTAACATCACTTAAAGCTTTCATATACGCCTCATATGAGCTCCTATCTTTTTTTGCAGTTGCAAGGTAGACAACTCCAGCCGCCAAGTTTTCCTGACATTCTGGTAGCCCAATTGTGTTGCAGGCCTGAAAAACGGCATTGGCAACAACTAAGGCCGTGGGGGAAGCAACATCTTCTGAGGCAAAAACAACCATTCTCCGTGCTATATATAAAGAATCCTGCCCCGCTGCCACCATGCGGGCCAGGTAGTAAAGAGCCGAATCGACATCGGATGCCCGCATGCTTTTAATGAATGCGGAAATTACGTTGTAGAAATCTTCCCCGCGTTTATCAAATGTGTATTGCCTCCTTTGAAGTGCGGTTTCCAAATCTGGGATTTTGATTGTCGGAGTTTTAACAAGGTTAGATGCAATTTCCAAGACATTAAGCATTACTCTGGCGTCTCCGTTTGAAGCTTCCAGAAGAAATTCCAAAGAATCATTATTTAATTTCTTTTTTAGATGTTTTAAAACTTTGATTAATATCTTGGTTAAATCTTTTTGCGATAGCTGATTAAGAATTAGTACTCTGCATCTGGAAAGAAGGGGGCCAATGACTTCAAATGACGGGTTTTCGGTTGTTGCCCCGATTAAAATAATATTACCTTTTTCTACATGGGGCAGGAGTTTGTCCTGCTGGGCTTTATTAAACCTATGTATTTCATCCAAAAAAACAATTGGGGAATTAACAGCTGCTATCATTATTTTTTGAATATCGGTTATTTTGGTGTTTACCGCAGAAAATTCAAAAAACTCTCTTTTAAGGACGTTTGCAATTATTCTTGCAAGTGTAGTTTTGCCTGATCCCGGAGGGCCCCAAAAGATGAGACTGGGGAAAAAGTTATTAGTAGCTTGGTTACTTAGTAGCTTAGTAATAATGCCTTCTTTTCCAACCAAATTTTCCTGACCAACAAAATCCTTTAGTGTTTTGGGCCTTAATAGTTCAGGGAGGGGTTGTGTCATAATTAGGATGATATGCTAGGAACGAAGATTTTGGAAGAGAGAGAATCAAAATATAACGGTAACATAAAAGTTGTCAGAAGTTTGGGATTTGGAACATACATTCAGGTAAATAATCTAACTCAATCGGGAGGGGTGGTCGAGTCGATTTGGAAATCGACTCTCAAGCGTATAGCGTATAGCGAAAAGCGTATAGTAAAAAATTGTTTAATTTTGGGTTTAGGTGGAGGAACGGTTGCTAAGCTAATAAGAAAATACTACCCTAAAGCCAAAATTACGGGAATTGAAATAGATCCTGTAATGGTTGAACTGGGAAAGAAGTATTTAAGGTTAAGTAACATAAAAATAATAGTTCAAGATGCTTATAGCTTTGACTCTACTGGTTTTGACCTTGTCATGGTTGATATCTATTGTGGGGACAAGTTCCCAGAGAAATTTGAGAACGAAAGATTTCTTAAAAAATTAGTCAAAAACAAACTGGTTATTATTAATAGACTTTACTTCGCCGATAAAAGAAAAGAAGCGGTTAAGTTTGGAAATAAACTGGAGAAGATTTTTTCTAAAGTTGATTGGTTTTATCCTCAGGCTAATCTAATGTTCTTCTGCTACAATTAGGCTATGTTTAAATTTCTTTCCGGTATTTTGGACCTTAACAAAAGGGAAATAGATAGACTTAGTAAAATTGTTGATAGAGTTAATGTTTTTGAAGTAAAAACCAAAAAACTCAAAGATTCTGACTTTCCCAAAAAAACCGAAGAGTTCAAAAAACGAATAACTAATAACGAAGAACTAATAACTATTTTACCCGAGGCTTTTGCTCTTGTTCGCGAAGCTTCATTAAGGGTTTTGGGAATGCGCCACTTTGATGTCCAGTTAATGGCAGCTATAGCTTTATTCGAAGGAAAAGTTGCGGAACAGCGAACAGGAGAAGGAAAAACTCTTTCCGCAGTTGCCCCTCTTTATTTAAGAGCTCTGAAAGGAAAAGGTTCCCATCTTGTAACAGTTAATGATTATCTTGCAAGATTAGGAGCCGGTTGGAACGGTCCTATTTTTGATTTTCTTGGCCTTTCAGTTGGTGTAATTATTCAGGAAAACAAATCTTTTATTTTTGATCCTAAGTTTGTAGATAACACTCATGGTGATGAAAGACTATCGCATCTCAAACCCTGCGAAAGAAAAGAATCATATAAAGCTGATATTACTTACGGAACTAATAATGAATACGGCTTTGATTATTTAAGGGACAATATGGTACAGAGCTTGGACGAGATGGTCCAACGGGGACATTATTATGCTATTGTTGATGAAGTCGATTCTATCTTAATTGATGAGGCCCGTACCCCTTTAATTATTTCCGCTCCCGATACGGAACCGACCGATAAATACTACAAATTTGCTCAACTTGTAGAAAAACTTAATTCCGATACCGATTTTAAAATTGATGAAAAAGCCAAGAGCGCCTCTCTAACCGAACATGGAATTACCAAGGTAGAAAAAATATTGGGAGTATCTAATTTATACGAAAAAGATTTTGAATCTATTCACCATATTGAAAATGCGCTACGTGCAAGAAGTCTTTATCTAAAAGACAAAGACTATGTGGTTAAGGATAATCAGGTAACCATTGTTGATGAGTTTACGGGAAGATTGATGGTAGGAAGAAGGTGGAGCGATGGACTTCATCAGGCGGTTGAGGCCAAAGAAAATGTGGTAATACAACAAGAAAGCAAAACGCTAGCAACAATTTCCTTTCAAAATTACTTCAGAATGTACCAGCATCTTTCCGGAATGACCGGAACCGCAGCCACTGAAGCTGAGGAATTTAAAAAAATATACAAATTAGAAGTTGTGGTCGTTCCTACCCATAGACCGATGGTGAGACGTGATAATTCCGATTCAATTTATAAAACTCTAAGGGGAAAGTACGGAGCGATTGTTAATGAAATTGAGGAAAAACATAAAAAAGGACAGCCGGTTCTTGTTGGAACTACTTCAATAGACAAAAACGAAATAATTTCAGAATACTTAAAAAGGAGAAAGATTCCTCATAACGTTCTTAATGCTAAAAACCACGAAAGGGAAGCTTCGATTATTTCCGAGGCCGGTGAGGTTGGGGCGGTAACTGTTGCAACTAATATGGCGGGTCGTGGGGTAGATATTGTCTTAGGAGGAGCAAGACCAACTGACAAAAATGATTTAAAAAGATGGGATGAGTTGCACGAAAAGGTTGTAAAGGCTGGAGGACTTCATGTTATTGGAACCGAAAGACATGAATCAAGAAGAATTGATAATCAGTTAAGAGGAAGATCGGGACGACAAGGAGATTCCGGATCTTCCAGATTCTATCTTTCTTTAGAAGATGATTTAATGAGGATTTTTGGAGGAGAACAGATAAGTTCTTTAATGGATAGATTAAAACTTCCCGAAGATCAACCTATCGAAAATATATTAATTTCAAAAGCTATCGAACAAGCCCAGGTGAAGGTTGAAGGATTTCATTTTGATATCAGAAAAAGATTGGTTGAATTTGACGATGTTGCCAATCAGCAAAGAGATATTATTTATAAATTAAGAAGAAAAATTCTTGAATCAAAGGACTCAAAAGAAGATGTCCTTCAAAGAATTAAAGATAGACTGGCAAAGTCAGTTGATGATCAGGTTGAGTTAGATTCAGAAACGGTTTTAGCAAATCTTTTAGAAGTAGTTCCTTTTGATGAGATATCAATTAAAAATATTAAAAGCCAAATTGCAAATATCAAAAACAAAGATGAGACAAAGGAATTTTTAAATAAAGTTTTGGAGGATGTGCATCGGACAAGAGAAGGACAGGTTGGAGCCGATATGATGAGGCAAATAGAAAAGTATGCTTATTTGGGTTCAATTGATCATCTTTGGATGGATCATATTGATCATATTGATGATTTAAGAGAAGGAGTAGAACTTAGAGCTTACGGGCAAAGAGATCCATTGGTAGAATTTAAAAACGAAGCATATAGCCTTTTTGAAAACTTAGTTATTAGAATTAACGAAGAATTATCAAGAAGGTTGTTTAGGATAGGTATCGGTGTTCCGCAACCAGAAATTCCTCTTTCTCAAGCCAGAGAAAATATTGATAAAAGTGATATGACAGGTGTTGTTGAACCAAAAAAGAAAATTGGTAGAAATGATCCATGTCCTTGCGGAAGCGGAAAAAAATATAAACACTGTCATTATCCACAGTATGGGTAAAAAAATGTTTAAGTATATTTTTTCTAAAACTGGAATTTATTTTATAACTCTGGCTTCTGTTATTGTAGCCATTACCTTTTTGCTTTTGAGAAATCCTTCTAAACAAATTCCGACTCCTCTAGCAACCCCAATTACCGCCTCGCCAACACCTTCCCCGAGTGCTACTATTACAACATACGAAGAAACAAAAACTATGGATGGACTAATAATACAAGATATAGTTTTAGGAACCGGGGCGGAGGCTACCTCCGGTAAAAAAATAACCGTTAATTATTCGGGG
>Ga0209210_1001391_pt1 | contig 20381 bp, 19 predicted proteins | sample RifGroA1_FD_183991 | JGI IMG/M metagenome (GOLD analysis project Ga0209210, IMG submission 183991) | Contaminated groundwater microbial communities from Rifle, Colorado, USA - Rifle Groundwater A1 (SPAdes) (version 2) | ecosystem: Environmental > Aquatic > Deep subsurface > Groundwater >...
AGTGCCGGCCCAGTTAATCTTAACTGCAAAGTGATTCCAAGCTATTGGTTAGAAAACGGGTTTCGGAATAGTGAGATTTGTTGTAGAATACACACCAACTGATAGATTAAAAATTAAAAAATTCGTAAATTATGAAGCAATCACAACTTTTTGGGAAAACTTTAAGAGAAGCGCCGAAAGATGCGGAGGCCATAAGTCATATTTATTTGGTTCGAGGGGGTTTTATAAGGCAACTTTCATCCGGTCTTTTCAGCTTTTTGCCTCTGGGTTTTATGGTTTTAAAGAAAATTGAACAAGTTATCCGTGAAGAACTTGGTAAAATCGGTGTCCAAGAAATGATTATGCCGGTAATTCATCCTGCTGAAATCTGGAAAAAAACCGGCCGTTACCACGAAATTGGAAAAGAATTGTGGCGATTAAAATCCCAAGGCGGACAAGATTTAGTTCTTTCGATGACTCATGAAGAATCAATGGCGGAAATAGCGTCAAAATATATAGAGAAATATGATGACTTGCCGGTTTTTTTAAACCAATTTCAGATAAAATTAAGAAACGAAGCTAGGCCCCGTGGCGGCCTTTTGCGCTTGAGGGAATTTGTAATGCAAGACGCTTATTCTTTTGACAAAAATGAAGCCGAGCTTGATAAAACTTATAATAAATTTTTTAAAGTGTATCAAAATATTTTTAAGCGATTAAATATTAAGACGATTCCGATTAAGGCCGATTCCGGGATTATGGGCGGGCAAGAGTCGCATGAATTTATGATGTTGGCAGAAATCGGAGAAGATAAATTGGATGGCAGAAATGCTATTGAGCTCGGCCATATCTTCAAACTCGGTATAAAATACTCAAAACCTTTTAATATTTATTTTACAAATAAAAATGGCAAAAAAGAACTCGCTATTATGGGTTCTTACGGCATTGGTTTGGATAGATTAATGGCGGCCATGGTTGAGACGCACAATGACAAAAATGGCATTATTTGGCCGGAATCCGTGGCACCGTTTAAAATTCATCTTATTGAGCTGAAAAGTTCCGATTCGGCTGTAAAAAAAGAAACCGAAAAAATATATAAAACACTTCTTGATAAAGGCATTGAAGTATTATACGATGACCGCGACGATAAGTCGGCCGGCGAGAAATTTGCCGACGCCGATTTAATTGGAATTCCCTGGCGCGCGGTAGTTAGTCAAAAAACGCTTGAGAAAGATTCTTTAGAATTAAAACGAAGGAACCAGAAAAGAATAGAATTGATAAAGATTTCAAAATTTCAAAATTTCAAAATTTAATTATGCTAAATCGATTATTTAAAATATTTTCAAAAGATATAGGCATAGATTTGGGTACGGCCAACACTTTGGTTTACGTTAGGGGACGAGGTATAATCATTAATGAACCGTCTATAGTGGCCATAAATAAAAAAACCGATCAGATAATAAGCATCGGAGCGGAAGCCAAAAAAATGATCGGCCGAACGCCGGGCCATATTGTAGCTATTCGCCCCTTAATTGAAGGTGTTATTTCAGATTTTGAAGTAACCGAACAAATGCTGAAATATTTTTTCAATAAGGTCCACAAGGACTCTTATAGTTTTTTAGTAAGGCCGCGAGTGGTTATAGGCATTCCTTCCGGGGTAACCGAAGTAGAGCGGCGAGCCGTTGAAGACGCGGCTAAAAATGCCGGCGCCAGAGAAGTTTATCTTGTGGAAGAACCAATGGCGGCGGCTATCGGAGCTCGCCTACCAATTTCTGAAGCCGTCGGCAACATGATTGTTGACATAGGGGGCGGGACTACCGATGTTGCGGTAATTTCTTTGGGGGGCATCGTGGTGTCGCGAAATTTAAGAGTTGCCGGTGAAAAAATGAACGAAGATATTATTCAATACGCCAGAGATGAATTTCAGCTTCTTTTGGGAGAAAAAACCGCTGAAGAAATTAAAATTTTAATCGGATCGGTATCGCCTTTAAAAGAAAAATTAACGGCGACGGTAAGAGGCCGCGATCTAATAAGCGGCTTGCCCAAAGAAGTTTTAATAAGCGACGCGGAAGTTTGCGAAGCAATCGCTCCGTCGGTTAACTCCATTATTTCGGAAGTTCGCTCTGTGATCGAAGAAACGCCTCCGGAACTTTTAAGCGATTTAATGGCGCGAGGAATTGTTTTGGCCGGAGGCGGCAGTATGCTGCGCGGTCTCTCGGAGATGGTTGCCCAAACCACCGGAATTCCGACTAAACTTGCCGAAGATCCTTTAACGGCCGTGGTTCGCGGTTGCGGCATTATCCTTGAAGATGTCGAATCTTTAAGAGAGATTCTGGTAAATAACGGTTAATATATGACCAGATTAAGATTGGCTACATTTTTTTTCTTGTTTTTACTCTGCGCGGTTATTATTTTTTTTAATCAAAGCGGGCCGGTTTTATTATTTAAAAGCTATCTTGCCGGAATATTAAGACCGTTTGAAATTATTTTTAGCCAAATCGGAAACAAGTTCGTGTTTTGGCAAAACGCTTTTTTTGGTATAAGGCAGCTAAAAGAATCAAATATTAAACTGGCGACGGAAAATCTTGAATTATACGGAAAATTGACAAAATTATCGCAAATAGAAGAAGAAAACGCACTTTTAAAAGAAAAATTAAATTTAGCCAATAAGAATTTTTGGAGCACCAGTTTGGCAAACATTATTGGGAGAGATTTTGAAAATAACCGTTCTTTTTTGATAGATAAGGGCGCCGTTGACGGCATTGCGGTCGGTATGCAGGTTATTTTTAAAGGAGAAGTGGTTGTTGGAAAAATAAGCGATGTAAATTACAATACTTCCAAAGTTAAAACGATTATTGACGTTTCCAGTAAAATTGCCGCCGTTAATTCTACCGGCAATGTTTCCGGATTGGTGCGTGGGCTGGGCTCGGATATCGTTTTTGATCTTATCGCTAAAAATAAAAAACCAGAAATAGGGGACTTAATCATTTCTTCCGGCACAGACGGTTTGTGGCTGCGAGGCCTTCTTATTGGCAAGGTTAAGAAGGTAAAATTAGAAGACAGCCAAGTGTTTAATACGGCGGATATCGAATTATTAGCCGATTTTCGGGATTTTGATAATGTTTTTGTGATCCTTAAATGAACAATGATTATAAAAAAATATTTCTAATTTTTTTTGCCGTTTTTTCTTTAATTATTTTAGCCAGTTTTCAAATAGCGTTTTTAAACCAATTCCGCTGGGGATTTAATATTTTTTTAGTTCTAATATCGCTTCTAATACTTACTAAAAATATTTACGGCGCCATTTTTTTAGGATGGTTTGGCGGCTTTTTAATTGACACTGTTTCCTTTTCCACTTTTGGAGTTACCAGTTTATTATTGCTTTTTACAACCGCTTTTTTAATTATTCTTCAAAAGAAAGCGCTGCTCACTTTAAAAAGTGAAAATATTTTGGCTACAGGTGCCTTTGCGGTGTTTTTTTACCATTTTTTATCATGGATAATGAATAATATACTTACGAGAGGACAGGAAAAATTTAGTTTTCATTTTTTAGATAGCGGGATTATAGTCGAGTTTTTGCTTACAGTCGTTATACTGCTTATCATCTTTTCTATTAAAGGCGATAAAATATTTAAATTCAATGTTTAAAAATTCGTATTTAAAAAAAAGTAGAAGTGAAATAGAACCGGAAGAAATTCTTCTGGACAGAAAGTTGGCGATGAAGTTGGAAACTCCTCTTAAAAATAACGGATTTTTAATTATTTTTACCGTTTCCATTTTAATTTTAGGTTTATTTTGGGGCCGGGCTTTTTGGCTTCAAATTAAAAACGGAGATTATTACACCTCAATGTCAAATAAAAACAGCATCCGTTTTTATCACAGCCGGCCGCCTCGCGGCATTATTTATGACATAAATCATCAAGCCATAACTTCTAATACTCCGGATTTTAGTTTATTGATTATTCCGGCCGATTTGCCAGCTCGGACCGACGAATTAAATAAATGGATAAGCCAATTAGCAAAAATAATTAAAAAAGACAACTCCGAAATAGAAAATTTTATAAAAAGTTTAAATAAAAATTCAACAGAACCGGCGCTTTTTAAATCTAATTTAGACCGGGAAACATTAATGTCTTTAGAAACCAATTCAGCCATCCTTCCCGCCATATTTATAAACAAAGAAACTCGCCGCGATTATAACGGCGGCGGTTATTTTTCTCATATAATCGGCTATGTTGGCAAGGTGACGGGCGGCGATCTTAAAACCGATTCCTATTATGGAGCGCTGGATTTTATCGGCAAAGACGGATTGGAAGCGCAATATGAAAAAGAATTGCGAGGTAGTCCGGGGAAAATTGCTGTTTCGGTTAATTCCGAAAATACCATTTTAAAAACTTTAATAGCTAAGGAAGCGGCACCCGGTAATAATTTAATATTGAGTATTGATGGCGATCTGCAGAAATTTTTAACGAACGCTCTTAACGATAAAATAATTCAAACAAACTCAACTGGTGCCGCCGCTGTTGTTTTAAATGTTAAATCGGGAGAAATTATTGCATTAGTAAGTTTGCCCAGTTTTGATTTTAACAGCCAAACTTACGGAGAGATTATTAAAGATAAAAATAAACCGCTTTTTAATCGCGCCATAGGCGGTTTTTATCCCGCCGGATCAACCATAAAGCCGTTTGTGGCTTCTGCCGCTTTGGCCGAAAATATTATTGATCCCAATTTTAAAATAGATGACACTCTGGGATATATTAAAATAGAAAATCAGTATGATCCCAATATAGTTTATACTTATCGCGACTGGAAGGCCCATGGATTTGTGGATATGAGGCGAGCCATCGCGGTTTCGGCGAATGTTTACTTTTATATTATCGGCGGCGGCTATAAAAATATTAAAGGCCTGGGCATAGACCGGATTAAAAAATATTTAAACATTTTCGGTTTCGGATCCGATCTCGGGATTGATTTACCCGGCGAATCCTCGGGGCTTATACCCGATCCTGCATGGAAGAAATCGGTAAAAAATGAAGGTTGGTTTACCGGCGATACTTACAATGTTTCTATTGGCCAGGGCGATACTATAATAACGCCACTGCAACTGGCATCGGCTATCGGAGCCGTTGCTAATGGTGGCACTCTGTGGAAGCCAAAACTTGTTTTAAAAATTACAGACCACAGAAACAATAGTATCCGCGAGTTTAAACCCGAATCAATTAGGGCCAATATAGTTGATGAAAGCAAACTTAAAGTGGTGCGCGAAGGATTAAGAAAGGCGGTAACCGAGGGTTCGGCCTATCTCTTAAATGACTTGCCAATTAAAGTTGCCGGTAAAACCGGCACCGCTCAAATAACTAATACTTTTAGAAAAACCAATGCTTGGTTTACCGGGTTTGCTCCATACGATAATCCGGAAATCGCTTTAGCGATTATTGTTGAGGGTGCTGGCGAGGGTTCAACGGCTGCCGTTCCGGTCGCCAAAGAAGTTTTTTATTGGTATTACAATAAAAATTATGATAAGATGATTAAATAATAAATTTATATAAATTTATGGCGAATCAAGCTTATTTAAGCCAAGAGGGAATCGAAACGCTCAAAAAAGAATTGCAGGAATTAAAAACTAAAAAACGTCAAGAAATTGCCAAGCGCCTGCAAGAAGCCAAAGATCTCGGCGATCTTTCTGAGAATGCCGAATATTTTGAGGCCAAAGAAGCGCAATCACTAAACGAAAATCGCATTGCCGAACTCGAAGAGCTTTTAAAAAATGCGGTCGTAATTAAAACACCGAGCGCTGAAGATGTTGTTAGAATAGGATCAACAATAGAAACAAAATCAAATAGTAACACAGAGGTGTTCAGCTTAGTCGGTTCCGCCGAAGCCAAGCCCCAAGAAGGAAAAATATCCAATGAGTCGCCCTTGGGGCGGGCTTTTTTAGGAAAAAAAGCAGGCGATGAAGTCGAGGTTAAAACTCCGGGCGGCATTGTTAAATATAAAATAATTAAAATTGAGAAATAAACTTGATATATCAATATATCAAAATTTTAAATTATGCCGACGTTAGAAGAACTTCGCCAAACGAGAATTGAAAAACTTGAACGTTTACAAAATAACGGTATTAATCCTTATCCGGCAAAAGTTAGGCGCGACTTTGAAATTAAAAAAATTCTTGATAAATTCTGGTTTTGGCGACTTACCAAAAAAGTAGTTTATATCGCCGGAAGGATAAGAACCCAGCGTGTCCATGGCAAAGCGGCTTTTTTTGATCTGGAAGATGCGAGCGGTAAAATTCAATGTTTTATAAGTCCCGCTGATTTAAACAGCAAAAAATCTTACGATGAATTTATTGCCAGCTGCGATATCGGAGATTTTGTCGAAGTTAAAGGATCTGTTTTTAAAACTAAAAAGGGTGAAAAAACTCTTCGTGTTTTTGAAATACGGATAATTGTTAAATCGCTTTTGCCGCTTCCCGAAAAATGGCATGGACTCCAAGATGTTGAGGAGCGTTATCGCAAAAGGTATCTGGATCTTTTAATGAATAGCGAGGTGAAAGAAAAATTTTTAAAACGCTCCGTAATTATAAAAGAATTAAGAAATTTTTTTGATGAGCGCGGTTTTGTTGAATTTGAGACCCCGATGCTTCAAACAATTCCCGGCGGAGCCACGGCTAAGCCGTTTAAAACCCACTTAAACGCCCTGAATTTGGATTTATGCTTGCGCATTGCGCCGGAACTTTATCTTAAGCGGCTTTTAGCGGCCGGCTTCGAAAAAGTTTATGAAATCGGCCGCAATTTCAGAAATGAGGGAATGGACGCACATCACAATCCGGAATTTACGATGCTTGAGGCCTACATTGCCTATAAAAATTCTGATTACTTGAAAAAATTTATAGAAAATGTTTTTAAACAACTTATTAAAAGGATCAATAATGGTAATTTGGCGGTTGAGTATCAAAATAATAAAATTGATTTTAATGGGCGGTGGAAAGAAAAAAAATACGATGATTTAATCAAAGAATTCGGCGATTTTGATTTGGCTAAAAAAAAATTAATACAACCTACTTTTGTAAGCGATTTTCCGGCCGACATCCTGCCTCTTTCCAAAACATTGGAAAAAAATCATTTAGAAGCCGATGCTTTTCAAGTTTTTGCCGGAGGATTGGAACTCATAAAGGCATTTACCGAACAAAACGATCCGCTGGAACAGCGCTGGCGGTTTGAAAACCAAGAACGGTTAAGGGCGGGGGGTGAAGAAGAAGCCCAACGGCTTGATGAGGACTTTCTGGAAGCGCTTGAATATGGGATGCCGCCGGCGGCCGGATTTGGTCTTGGCATAGACCGACTGGTAATGCTTTTAACAAATTCGCATTCCGCGCGGGAGATAATATTATTTCCAACAATGCGTCCAAAATGAAAAATCTATGATTGATGTAAAATACATCCGAGAAAACAAAAAAGAAGTAGAAAATGGCATAAAAGCCAAGGGTTTTAAAGTTGATATTGATTCGGTTTTAGAGCTTGACGGTAAGCGAGGTGTTTTGAGAAAACAAATTGAAGAACTTAATGCGGAACGCAAAAAAAATGCCGAAACGAAAAATATTGAAACGGGAAAAAAGATTAAAGAAAAAATAGCAAAACTTGAAAATGATGAAAAAATCTTAGACGAAAAAATCTATGATATTTTGAGAAAACTTCCGAATTTGCCATTGCCGGAAGTGCCGGTTGGCAAAGATGAAATCGAAAATGTTGTTTTGCGCGAAGTGGGAGAAAAGCCGAAATTTAATTTTCCAGCAAAAGATTATATGACTTTGGCAGAAAATTTGGGCTGGATAGATGTCGAGCGAGCCGGTAAGGCCATTGGCAGCCGCTTTGGATACCTTTTGCGCGATGCCGTAGATTTGGAATTCGCTCTTACGCGTTTTGCTTTTGATGTTTTAAAAAAAGAAGGTTTTATTCCGGTTGTGCCGCCGGTATTTCTTAAGCCGGAAGCAATGCGCGGGGCGGGGTATTTAGATTACAACGAAGATGAGATGTATCACCTTGAAAAAGACGATTTATACTTAATTGGAACATCGGAGCAGGCGATAGCCGCGATGCATATGAATGAGATTTTAGAAGCCAAAAAACTGCCGCTTCGCTATGCCGGATTTTCTTCATGTTTCCGACGTGAAGCCGGCTCCTACGGCAAAGACACTAAAGGAATATTGCGGGTTCATCAATTCGATAAAATAGAAATGTTCAGTTTTTTCGAACCGGAAAATTCTAAAAAAGAACACGAATTCTTGCTTTCTATGGAAGAAAAATTAATGCAGGCGCTTCAAATTCCTTACCGCGTGCTTCAAATGTGTACCGGTGATTTAGGATTTCAAGCGGCGAATAAATACGATATTGAAGCATGGCTTCCCGGGCAAAATCAGTACCGGGAGACGCACTCAACTTCAAATGATACCGAATTCCAATCGCGCCGATTAAACATTAAATATAAAAATCTCAAAACAGGCAAAAATGAATTTGTCCATACTTTAAATGGCACCGCGTTCGCCATTGGCCGGATGATTATCGCCATAATGGAAAACTATCAGCAAAAAGACGGCGTCGTAAAAATCCCGACTGTTTTGGAAGGATACATAAAATGAATTTAAAAAACACTCTTCGAACTTGGATTGAGGTTGATAAAAAGGCGATTTTTCATAATATTTCCGAGTTTCGCAAGCTGATAAAACCGCAGGTAAAACTGATGGCGGTTATTAAATCCAACGCTTATGGGCATGGGCTGGTTGATTTTGCCAAAACCGCCGAAAATAAAGTGGATTGGTTTGGGGTGGATTCTATTACCGAGGGGCTAAAATTACGCCAAAAAGGCCTTAAAAAGCCCATTTTAGTGCTCGGATACACATTGCCTTCCCGAGTTGGAGATGCCGTTAAAAATAACATCAGTTTAACCGTTTCAACTTTAGACGCCTTAAAGAACTTAGCAATATTAAAAAGCAGACCAAAAATCCATTTAAAAATTGATACGGGCATGCATCGGCAAGGATTTTTTGTTAAAGATCTGCCGATGGTTATTAAACTTCTTAAACAATCTAAACTTTTTCCCGAAGGCCTTTACACCCATCTGGCCGCCGCTAAAGACCGGCTATATCCCTCATATAGTTTTAAACAAATAGAAGATTTTAAAAAAGCCGATGAATTATTTAAAAAATCCGGATATGATGGTTATCTTAGCCATGTTGCTGCTTCAGCCGGCGCCATGCTATATCCCAAATCGCATTTTGACATGGTAAGAATTGGCATTGGTCTTTTTGGAATGTATCCGACTAAAGAATCGGAGATTCAAACGGGCATAAAACTAAAACCGGCCTTAGTATGGAAATCAATAATCGGTGAAATTAAAAGCGCGCCAAAAGACGCATACATCGGTTATGATCTCACAGAAAAAACTTTAAAATTATCTCGGTTGGCGATTGTGCCGATAGGATATTGGCATGGGTTTGACCGAGGCTTTTCAAGTTGCGGCGAAGTTTTAATTAAAGGAGCAAGATGTAAAGTTTTAGGCCGGGTAAATATGGATATGACGGTAATTGACATTACCGAAATTAAAAATCCCGCCTACGCCAAGGCTTCGGCGGGCAAGCAAAAGTTAAAAGTTAAAATTGGAGATGAAGTTATTATAATAGGAAAACAAGGGAAAGAAAAAATAACCGCCGAAGATATGGCAATGAAAATTGATACAACAAATTACGAAATTGTTACGAGAATCAATCCTCTCATCAAACGTTTTTATGTTTGAAAATTAGAAATTGAAAATTAAATTTTATGCCCTCAAGCCGCTATTACAGATTCAAAACAATAAGCAAAGAGGAAAAAATTAAAAAATTAAAAAATTTATTTTTTTCATTATTGCTTTTTATCGCTATTTTAACGGCATTTTGGTTAATTTTTTTATCATCTTTTTTTAAAATTCAAAATATAAATTTTTCTGATAATACCGTTTTAAACCATGATAATATGTTAAGTATAATTTCAAATATTGCACCGTTCGGGTTAGGTGAAAATCTGTTAGTTTTATCAAAATCACGGCTAAAATCAGAATTAGCCGCCGCTTTTCCATCCATAACCGATATAGCAATAGAAAAAAAATTGTTTCATACCCTTACAATTAATTTTGATAAAAGAATTCAGATAGGTATTTGGTGTCACAACAAAAGTTGTTATTATTTTGATAAAAATGGCGTCGCATTTGCCAATACGCCAGAAACCGAAGGCAGTTTAATATTGAAAATAGAGGATTTATCAAAAAATGATGTTTTATTGGGCGATAAAGTTTTAGGTGATAATCAAATAAACTTTATAATTAATTTCAGCAATAAGGTCGCGGAAAATAACAAATTTAAGATTTTAGAATTTAAAATAAAACCGAATTCTTCGGTTAATTTGGAAGCCGTAACCGATAAAAATTGGTCCATTTACCTTGATGAAAAGCAGGATCCGGCGGCGGCAGTCAATAATTTACTGTCGATTTTAGAGGAAGCGGTTAAAAACACCGGCAATTTAGAATACATTGATTTACGCATCCCGAGCCGTGTTTTTTATAAACTGAAATAAATTTATTCAATTTTATAAACAAAAATTGAGTAGCCGATTTTAGCCACCGGCTTATATTGATCAAGCCAGATATAGGCGCGTTCGTTGTAAGAACAGGGGATTTTATTGTTTTTGCAAGCGCCTTGTAAAATTGTCGCCGAAATCGCGAGCCATCCAGTTTGCGGCGTTTCGCGGTTATAAGATTCAATTTTAGCCGTTTTTATATAATACTCTGCCGGAGCGCCGGAAAAGTAGTCCATCTTAATTTCTTTTATATTGTTTTTTTCTATAAATTCCGATAATCGCAAAACATCCTGCCCCCAATCAAGATTAGAATCCACAATCCATTTATGGCCATTGCCTGGCCCTCCGGCAATTTCGTTAAAGTAAGCAAGAAAATAAGGATAAGTGAATAGCATGGTTAAAATCGCCCAAAAGAAAAGCAAGACAATTAACGCTGACCGTTTTATTTTTTCCCAATATAATCCCAAAAGCTGCCAAAACCCTTTATAATTAACGATTCTTTCGGTAATATTGCCTTTAATCCAAGCGGCAATTTGCTTGGCCGTTAAAGCGTAGATAAAAGGAATTGTCGGTAAAATGTGGCGCACGCCGATATTAAGGCGGGAACGAATCGAGAAGGCCCAATAAACCAAAATTATAAGAATCATCCCTGCAGTTGCGGGATTATTTTTTATAATATCAACAAAATCTTGCCACCAATATTTGACCTGCCGCTGGCGGCAATGATAAATACAATGTCTCAAGGCCAAAAATAGTCCGAATAAAATCATCAAAATGTAAGCGAGCGGCTCTTTAATCAGATAGACGACCGGGAAATATGATCGCGCTCCTTCCGCCGAAACCTCGCCAAGATAATAAGTCGTATTGCCCCCTTCAGAGCGCTGTAAAACCATTAGAAATCCCAAAAGATATTGGCCATAAGCTCTTAAGTAGGGCTGGGAAGAAAGCCAAACGTTAAAATCGGCCAGCGGTTTAAATCCGAAAGTTGATAAAATAAATTCCGTGTCAATCGCCTGCTTTTCAATCGGATAATTCCAGATGTGAAAAGAATAAACGGCGCCGATAACAAGAAAAGCAATAATCAAAATAAAAATAAATCCACCGACATATTTTACGATCCAGAACCATTTTTTTTGGCTTTCTAAAAGCGCCCATATTAACACAATCGCGCCAAAAATGGGAATCAAGAGAAAAGTAGAAAATTTTGTCAGAAGCGCTAAACCAAAAACAATTCCAAAAATCCAAAGATTTCTTTGCGTCGGCGTTTTCAGCCAATGATAAAGATAATAAAAACTGATGAAAAATGCGGCCGCGGCGGCAACATCGGTTGTTACAAGCCGCGTATGCGCCAAAACGGTGGGGGAGAAAGAATACATTACCAAAGCGATTATACCTGTGCCATTGCCCCAAATTTCTTTGGTAAATCTAAAAATGTAGAATCCTAAAAGCAGACCGATTAGGATTATCGGAATACGGCCGTATCTCATCATTTTTTGAGCGTCATTTCCCGAATAATAAAGCAGATCGTTTCCAAAGCCGACATCTGTTTGCCAAGCCGGAGTTCGCGACTGGCTGGCATTCAAGGGCGTATTCCATCCCCAGCTTTGGAAAGGGAATTTGATATCTAAAAATAAAAGCGGCATGGCGGCCAAATCTTTTATCAGCGGCGGATGTTCGGGATTTAAACGCATATCGCGTTGCGTTATATAAGAATATCCGGCCGGCAAATGAATCCGTTCATCATAATTGGCGCTGTCATTCCACATGCTGGTTATAGCAAGAACGCCAAAAATTAAAAGCAGTAAAAATGCCAAGGTATTGACTTTTTTCATATTAAACATTTTATGGAACAATTAAAATCGGAGTGTTTAAATAAATAAATTCAACTTTTCCGCTTGGAAATTTTTTATTTAAATCGTGAAGCAATTCCAAATCAGAGTTAAGTGTGGCAATTATCGCGCCGTTCGCCCCTAAGTTTATTTTATCAATTTCATTGGATTTTACATAATTTATATCGGATTTTCCATAAGTGAGAAAATATACGGTCTGAGCGGAAACCGGCAAATCATTTTCCGTCGGCCGATCGTCGGAAGGCCAAATGACATATTTGTTAACGTTTTCCGGCAATAAGTTTAAGTAGTCGGCAATTTTAACATGGCTTTGTGAAAAAGCATCGGCGGTGCGAATGTTAGAAGCCCATTTAACAAAATATTTATTAAATTCCGAAAAACTTATAAAAAAGAGAAAAACAACTAACAATATAAATAACTCTTTTTTAATCCTTATGAGTTGCGGGCGATATTTGAAAAAATCGGAATTGGAAATTTTATCGTCAAGATATTTTTTTATTTTTTCGCAAATCCACACCAAACCGACGCCGGCGAAAACCATTGCTGCCGGCATCGTCCCCAAAGCCCTTAGCGCGTGAGGATTACCTTCGGTTGATAAAATATTTGGCAGTAAAAATATAAAAAACCAGAGAAATAAAAACTTATCGCTTAAGTTTCTCCGCTTGGTGCATATTAAGATCCCCAAAATAAATAAAATTCCCACTGGTAAAAGCAGTTGCGGATAACCGGCAAAATTATGCCGTGAGTTTTGATCTCCAATAATGTTAAACATTCCAAATGTTGCCGCAACGCTTAAAACTGTGGCCTTAAGAGGGTTATCTGCTGAAAAAACAGAAACTTGACCGCTTCTTCCGAAAAAATCGCCGGGATTATTAAGAAAATAAAGTCCGATTGGCAAGGCAACAATAAAAGCCGTAACCGCAAAAATCGCAAATCCCAGCCAAAAATTTTTCGTTCGGCGCATTATAAGATAAGGAATAAAAAAAGCGGCGGCTAAAACCGGCGCGAATCTATATGAAATATAAGTGTAAAATCCCAAACCGAATAAAACTCCAGCAATGATAAAACTCGGTGTCCGACACCGGAGAGCTCTAGTGTCGGACACCAAATTTTGGTTGACTGCACGCAATAAAAAATAAAAAGACCAAATTAAAATCGGCACCATTAAATTGGCGCGAAAACCGATTCGGCTGAAATTTACTGCCCAGAAACTAATTGCCATAAAAAAACTTGAAGCTAAAGCAATCTTAATATTAAAAAGTTTTTTGGTTAGAAAAAATAATCCCAAAACGGCTAAAACTCCGGCAATAGCGGGAAATAATCTTAACACCCATGGTTCTGTTCCAAATACTTTGACAGCTAAAGCATCCAACCAAACAATCATTCCTTCGCGACCATTATTATTTGTATAAAAAACGCTAAATTTGTCGTTTTCTAAAGAACTTAAAGCGTCGGCGCCGTTCATCGCCTCGTCTTGGTATAAACCCGGCGGGACGGAATCAAACTGCCAAAACCTGAAAAAAACCGCAATGGCGATAATGAAAATTAAAGCAATAGTGTTATATTTGCTGGGCATAACCTTATTCTACCAAAAATTTACTTATGGTAAAATATATTTATATGATTACCGAACAAGAAAAACAACATGTGCCGGAGATTGAAGCGTTAATTCAAATCGCGTTTGAGAAGGGGATAGGCGAAGCCATACAAGCGGCTAAAGCGAAAAACGACCCCCATCTTTTAGACGATTTTCACGATGCCCTAATAGACCGTTTTTATCAAAAGCTTGTTGAAGCGGGAAAAATAGTTAATAGCTAACGGCTTACAGCTTATAGCATGTTTTATTTTATATTACTCTTATTAATTCTGGCGTTTCTTTTTTTGCTGGTTTGGTTTTTGTTTAACAGGGCCTGGCGCAAGGGAATTATTTTCAGCTCTCTGAATTTTATTTTGCTTGAAATTCGCTTTCCGAAAATTTTAGAGTCGGCCGACATTAATAAAGAAAAAGAAAAACTTTTGGTAATGGAGCAATTTTATAATTCCTTAAACGCCATTCTGCAAAAAGAAAGCGGCCTTTTTTCTTCCAAGCCCTACATGGTGTTTGAAATTGCCGTGCCGGAAGAAGGGGAAGAAATCGGATTTTATTTAGCTCTTCCAAAAAAATTTCAAAATACGATTCAAAGACAAATTCAGGGATTTTTTCCGGAAGCTCAGATTGAACCCATAAATGATTACAATATTTTTAATAGAAGCGGCAAAAGCGCCGGTTCAACGCTTAGATTAAAACGCAATTATATTTTGCCGTTTCAGACCTATAAGAAACTTGAAGCCAGCACTCTTGGCCTAATCACTAACGCCGTTTCATCGCTTAAAGCAAAGGGCGAAGGAGTGGCGCTTCAAATTTTAGTTAAGCCGACAAAATATTCGTCAAAAAGCGACGCCGTAAAAGTTATAAAACATCTGTATCAAGGCAAGCATTTAGACAAAGCGGTAAACGAGATAGAAAATCCCCTGTCCTTTATTGATGTATTTAGAGAATTTTTTAACATTAAAAAATCGGATGATAAAAACAAGTCCGCTGAACTTCCAAAAACGTTAACGCCACTTACTCAAGATCTCATTAACGCCATCGACAATAAAGCAAAACAAAATTTATTTGAAGTTAACATTAGAATTTTGGTGTCGGCGGAAACAGATGAAGAAGCGGCGCAGATACTGTCAAACATTGAAAGCGCTTTTGCCCAATTTGAATTTCCGGATCTGAATTCTTTTTATGGCGCAAGGCCGCAAAAAAGAATTTTAAAAAATTTAATCTATAATTTCTCTTTCAGATTATTTAATAGATCGGAAAGCGTCTGGCTTTCCGGAGAAGAATTAACCAGTATATATCACTTTCCGATAATTAAAATAGAAACGCCGAAAGTAAGATTCGTTAAAGCTAAAGCCGCTGCGCCACCGGCGATTTTACCGGCATCCGGAGTGATTTTGGGCCGAAACCAGTTTAGAAATCAGGAAACAACTATTAAATTAAATCCGCTTGACCGCCGGCGCCATCTTTATATCGTCGGCCAAACCGGCACTGGGAAAAGTTATCTTTTAAGAAATCTTATCAAACAAGACATTGACGGCGGCGCTGGCGTTGGCATTATAGATCCTCACGGCGATCTGGTTGAAGCAATTTTGGGTTTTATTCCGCGTTCCCGCTACAACGATGTGGTTTTATTTGACCCGGCCGATACCGAATGGCCGGTGGGTTTAAATCTTTTGGAGGCTGCTACCGCGACCGAAAAGGACTTTGCCATTCAGGAAATGATTGCTACATTTCAAAAGCTTTTTTTGGCGGAACACCTTGGCCCGGTTTTTGAACACAGCATGAGAAATGCCATGTTAACGCTGATGGCCGACGAAGCAAACCCAGGCACTTTGGTTGACATCCCCCGCATTTTCACCGATCCGACGTTTGTTCGCCAACTGCTCATAAAAGTTACCGATCCATTGGTGCGGGATTTTTGGGAAAAAGAGATGCTAAAAATGTCGGAGCAAACCAAATCGGAAATGATCGGATACCTTGTTTCCAAAGTAGGCCGATTTGTTGAAAATTCAATGATGAGAAATATAATCGGCCAAAGTCGTTCGGGAATTGATTTTAACGATATAATGAATAACGGCAAAATTTTATTAGTCAATCTTTCAAAAGGCAGAATTGGAGAAATGAACAGCGCTCTTTTAGGGCTGATTATAACCGCCAAACTTCAAATGGCGGCTTTTAGGAGAGCCGAAGAGCGGAATGAGGAATCGCGGCGTGATTTTTATCTTTATATGGATGAATTTCAAAATTTTACGACCGATTCTATCGCCACCATTCTTGCCGAAGCCAGGAAATATCGCCTTAATCTTATTTTAGCCCATCAATTCATCGGCCAGCTTACCGACAAAATCCGAGATTCGGTTTTTGGCAATGCCGGTTCTATAGCTTCGTTTAGAATCGGGCCGGAAGACGCTAAATTTCTGGTTAAATATTTCGAACCGGTATTTAACGAATCCGATCTTATCAACATTGATAATCGCCACGCTTATGTTAAGTTATTACTAAACGGCGCCACCACCACGCCGTTTAACATTATGACCGAAGATTCTCCCGAAAGCAGTTTGGACGAAGCGGAAAAATTGAGAGAACTTAACCGGCAAAAATACGCGCGTTCGCGTCAAGATGTGGAAAATATGATCAATAGAAGATTTAGAACCATCAGCGAATAATAAATATGGAAACAAAATTCACAAAAAAAGATTTTTGGCTGGCAATTTTGGCCGGTGAAGCATCGGCTTGGCTTTCTTTGCCGATACTGAAAAATTTAAAAATTTTTGATATTTTAGCGGAGCGGGGGATAAATGCGACAAGTTTTTCTATTTTTTGGATTATTTTTATTCCTATCGGAGCAATATCGGCGCTTAATTTTTTTTATTTTTTGGCGAAATATAAAAACCGCGTTGGTTTTTGGGAGCTCGGCAAATACGGAGTTATTGGAGTTTTAAACACTTTTCTTAACGCCGGAGTTTATAATTTTTTTATTTTTATAACTAATATCTCTTCCGGTTTCACACTGGATTTGTTTTTTGTTATCGCTTTTTTTATTACCGTTACAAACAGTTTTCTTTGGAATAAATTTTGGGCTTTTGAAGAAAAAAAGGTGGAAAACATTAAAACCGAGGCCATTCAATTTTTCGGCATTTCTGCTATTGTCGCCACAATTAATGCCATAATTTTACATATAATAGTAAATGTTATCGGCGCGCCAATAGGCATAGACCCTAAAATCTGGGCCAATGTGGCACTAGGTCTCACAATAATCACCGCATTTTTAGGCAATTTCTTTTCATATAAATATATTGTATTTTCTATTAAAAAATAAAGGGTATTTTACCCTTTATTTTATTAAAATTTTTTAATCAATTCCGGCGACTTCTTATAGAATTCTTTGGTAAACAATTTAATTTCCACCAAACTTATAGCGTAAGATAAATTGTGGTTGGAAGAAGCCTTGGCATTGGCTATATTAATGCCTAACACCTCGCCATTTTCATCAACTAATGGGCTGCCGCTAAAGCCTTTTGGTATGGTGATATTAAACTCTATTACGGTAAATATCATGTCATTTTCTGTAATTATTTTAATATACAAATTTTCAATATTTCCATAAAGGACCTGCCACAAGCTGTTAACGCTGTTGCCGACGGCCATAACAGGTTTGCCAATGGTTAAGTTGTTAATGTCGCCAAGTTTTAAAAATGGGAAAATAGACGTTTCACTTCCTGAAATTTTAGGCAATATCAAAGCTAAATCGTCGCTCTCTTGAAATCGGGCCGGTGTCAATTCTAATTTTCTACCGTCATATAATAGTGCCCATAACTTCGGATAATTTCGCACAACATGTTTGGCGGTTATCACTGCGCCCGAAGAGTCAATAAAAAACCCGCTGCCGCGAAGATAATTTAAATCTTCGTCTGCGTAAAGCGCTACCACGGCCGATTTGGCATCTTCAATTACTTTATCAGGGAAAACTGCAAAAATAAGCAGCGGATAAAAAATAACCAGGCAAAAAATTCCCCAAATTGCGCATTTTCTCATTTTTCTACTCCAATTTTTAAAGAGCAATTGTTTTAAATAAATTTTAGCACAAGCCGCTAATTCTTATCAATAAAAAAATGGCGCGCCGGAAACCGCCTAATGCGATTTCTTAGCGCGCCTTGTTGCCGCGTTGCGCGGCGTTACTTCTCGGCGGGCTGTTTCCCAGACGGAGCCGGGATCTGCATGAGGAATCCTGGGCCACCACTTCCGGTCACGAGCTGCGGAACCTGCGAACCGCCAGCCTGCCAGGCGGCAATTCGCTGCTGCTCGATCAAGGCAGGCGTGAGCGATGCCGCGACCCTGGCGTTGTATTCGGCCTGCGCTTGACCTTTTAGCCGGAGTGCGTCGGCTGCCGCTTGGGCTTCAGCTCGGACGGCATCAGCAGCGCCCTTGGCGGCTTCGCGGGCAGCGTTGGCCTGACCCAGGGCGATGGCTGCGTTCTTCTCGGCCTCTCGCTGCGCTTGCTGGACCTCGTAGACCTTCTTCTGCGCGTTCTGCTCTTCGACTTGCTTAGCCTCGATTGCCTTCATATAGCCGGGATCGAAGCTGACGTCGGCCAGCGAGACTTCACGCAGTTCGATGCCATACTTGGCGAGCCAAGTGGCCAGGTCGGTCTGGACCTCGTTCTTGAGCTTCGCTCGCTGGTGCAGGATGTCAGACGCCTGGTAAGTGGCGGTGTGGGCCTTCAGGACCTCAAGCTCGGCCAGGCTGATGATGACCGATTCGAAGTCGTAGCCGACGGTCCGGAAGATCTCCGGAGCCGTCTTGGCCTGAAGCCGATAGTTGATGCCCATGACCACGTGGACGGCCTGCAGGTCCTTCGATCCGGCGTCGAACTTGCCCTGCTTCTTCTGCATCTGAATCGACATCTGGTTGACGACCTTCCACGGCGCGACGAGATTGAAGCCCTCGTAGAGCGGCTCGGGTTCCACTTTGCTGAACTCGGTGACCACACCTACGTGGCCGGTGGAGATGATGACGAAGGTGCTGAAACCGATGATCAGAACAGGCATGATGAGGCCGACCGCGAGCGCTCCATTAGACGCGTATCGCAGCCACTTGGCATTCACCGCATCGCGCGGATTGGTTGCCATGCCTAGCACCATCTTGGCGAGAACTCGCCATCCGATCATTCCTATCACTAATAGGAGTGTAGCGAAGATAAGCTTGCCCATTTTAAACCTTTCTGCCGCGCTTTTCTTGCGCAGCTCCCTGCCGAAGCAGGGTTTTTTAGGAACTTTCCGGTATCATTATGGACAGGTCACCATGACTAGCCATTGATGCCAGAATTACTTATAATAGTTTAGCATACACCATTATTTTTGTCAATATTTTCTGATTATGATATACTATATCTAAAAAAGCGGTTCATTAAAATAGTTATTAGGAGGTGGCTATGATGCGTATAATCATGCTAATTTTATTTTTCTTAATTGTTCTTGCCGCAATAGTGCTGTGGATTAAAATCTTGACTTCAATAGCTTGCCCGCATTGCGGAAGTCAAAATATCACGCCGGCTAAAAACAATGACAAACATGCTTACGGAACGAAATGGGAATGTTTAAACCTTAACTGCTCTAAAACTTTTTATTTTCTGCCCCTTATATCTTACCGCTCTAAATGAAAATCCTGATCGTCGTACTTGCGGTCTTTGTTTTTATTTCTTCTATGCCGTCTGTAGCCGACGAGAAACCACCACTTACAGTGAATATTGTCGTGGACCCGCTTCTTCGGGACCACTTCGAGAGCCAGGAAAAGTTTGAGGCGCATATCACGGATATCGTCAATCGTGCTTCGTTGATTTTTCATGCGGAAACGGGAAGGCGACTTGTACCCGGGATGATTGAGATCGGACTTCCGCCAAATACTGGTTTTTCTATTGACGATAAAAGCTCATTTACGTGGCTAGCCGAGAAGTTGAAGCGACACCCGTCCCGATTCTGGGTTTTCCTTATATACCGCCCACTTGCTTCGTGTGATATTCCGGGTATTTGGAGCGGTTGCGCGATGATGAACGAGACATATTCCATCGTGGCTCACAATTCCGATGTTGGTTATACCGTGCAAAACCTGCTCCATGAACTTGGCCACAACTGCGGAGCGGACCACAGCAAATCAGAGGACTCGATTATGTACTTTTTTGGCCGAAACGCCACTTCGTACGGTGACAAAGCGGGCATCATTCGGGATACGTGCGGGCAATAAAAACAAAAAACGGGAGATATCCCGTTTTTTAAACGCCGCTTTGTATTAGAAGCTCATCAAGAAGAATAAATTTATCTAAAGATTCTTGAAGTTTTAATCTTTCCGCTTCAAGTTCTT